>WNGD01000157.1_pt1 | contig 71708 bp, 70 predicted proteins | sample 5400671 | NCBI WGS metagenome assembly WNGD01 (sample SAMN13153369, study PRJNA577476) | soil metagenome | isolation source: 40 cm soil or saprolite under grassland replicate 2 | place: USA:California | collected 2016-06-15
CTTCGTCCAGGGCCACCGCAGCGCGGGTCCGAACTGCGCCATGAAGTGCCGCATCCCCGCCTCGCCGCCGCCGATCCGGTAGGTCAGGAACGTGCCCATGAACGACCAGCGCAGACCGGCGCCGAAGCGGATCGCGTCGTCGATCTCCTCGACCGTGGCGACATCGTCGTCGACGAGCCAGAGCGCTTCGCGCCAGAGCGCCTCCAGCAGGCGGTCGGCGACGAAGCCGTCGATCTCCCGGCGCAGCACGAGCGGGTGCATCCCGAGCGAGCGGTACACGTCCGTGGCGCGCTCGACCGTGTCAGGTGCGGTGCGCTCGCCGCCGCAGATCTCGACGAGCGGAAGCAGGTAGACAGGATTGAACGGATGGCCGACCGTCAGGCGCTCGGGGTGCCGCATGTCGAGCTGGAGGCGTGACGGCCTCAGCCCGGACGTCGACGACGCGATCACCACCTCTGGGCCCGCCGCGCGGTCCGCGGCCGCCAGCAGCCGGCGCTTCACGTCCTCGCGCTCCGGCGCGCTCTCCTGCACGAAGTCCACGCCCTCCGACGCCTCCTCGGCGGTGGCGACGAAGTCGAGCCGGCCCTCGGGCGGCAGCGGAGCGAGGGTCAGCTTCCCGATCGCGCGCCGGGCGTCGTCGAGCACCTCGCCGACCTTCCGCGGCGCATCCGGATCCGGGTCGTAGAGCCGCACGTCGATGCCGTTCAGGACGAAGCGGGCAGCCCAGCCGCCGCCGATCAAACCGCCTCCGAGTAGGCCGGCGCCGCTCAACCGTGCCGCCTCAGCCGGAGCTTCTCGCGCACCTCGTCCGCACCGAGGACGCGGACGTTCATCGCCTCGAGGATCCTCACCGCCCGCTCGACGAGCTGCCCGTTCGTCGCCAACTCGCCGCGCGCGAGCCAGATGTTGTCCTCGAGCCCGACCCGCACGTTCCCGCCCGCGAGCGCGGCCATGGCGACGTAACCGAGCTGCATCCGCCCGATCGAGAACGTCGAGAAGATGGCCCCGGGCGGCAACCGCGAGACCATCGCCATCAGCGTCCCGGGGTCGTCGGGCGCGCCGTACGGGATCCCCATGCAGAGCTGGATCAACGGCGGGTCGTCGATCAGCCCGTCCTCGATCAGCTCCTTCACGAGCACGAGGTGGCCCGTGTCGAAGACCTCGAGCTCGGGGCGTACGCCGAGCTCCTGCACCCGCCGCGCCATCGCGCGCAGCACACCGGGCGTGTTGACGAGGACGTAGTCGCCGCCGGCCGCGAAGTTCATGCTGCCGCAGTCGAGCGTGCAGATCTCCGGCCGCAGCGCCTCGACGTGGGCGAGCCGCTCGGTCGCGCCCGCGAGGTCGGTTCCCTCCTGGTCGAACGGCAGCGGCCTCTCGTCGCCGCCGAGGACGAGGTCGCCGCCCATGCCCGCAGTCAGGTTCAGCACGACGTTGGTGTCGCTGGAGCGCACGCGCTCGACGACGTCTCGGTAGAGCTCGACGTCGCGCGAGCCCCGGCCGGTCTCCGGATCGCGCACGTGGACGTGGGCGACGGCCGCGCCGGCCTCTGCGGCCTCGATCGCCGCTGCGGCGATCTGCTCCGGCGTCACCGGCACGCGATCGCTGCGCGCCGTCGTGTCTCCGACGCCCGTCACTGCGCAGGTGATGAAGACGTCCCAGTTCACGCGCGGGGAGCGCATCCTAACCCGGCGGCTCCAGTACGATCCGTGCGAGGCGGAGATGAGCCGAGCGAGCACACTCGTCGCCGTAGCGCTGAGCGGTCTCGTGACAGCGACCGGCTCGGCAGGCGCGTCGCTTCGAGACTGCACGCCGCCGGAGGCGCACCGGCTCGTCGTGCGCTTCGTCGACGCCTTCAACGCGGGCTCGAGCGCACGGCTCGACGCGCTCTTCGCCGCCGACGATCGCGACGGCGACGCAGGGACGCCGAGCTTCCAGTGGTACTCGACCGGCCCGCCCGGCGCGCGGACCGGCCGGGCCGCCTACGACCGCTCGACGTTGATCCGCTACTTCGCCGCGCGCCACCGGCGCGGCGAGCGGCTCCGTCTTCTCTCGATGAGCCGGGGTGGGAACGCGAACGGGTATTTCCACTTCAGCTTCCACCTCGTTCGGCAGGCACGCGACCTGCGGCCGACGGCGTACGAGGGCAAGGGCGCGGCGATCTGCTCCGACAGCGGCGCCCACATTGCCGTCTGGTCGGTCGGTTCAGCGATAGTTCGCTCGTGAAGGTCCACGCCGCGACGAGCGTCGAGACCGTCCTCGCGACCGCGCGGCGCTTCGCCGAAGAGGAGCTTCGTCCGGTCGCCCTCGCCTACGACGAGACGGAGGAGTTTCCGCGCGAGCTGCTCGACCGCGCGGCCGAGCTCGGCCTCACGTCCTACGACCTGCCGACGGAGTACGGCGGCGGCGGGCTCGAGAGCCTGCGCGAGCAGTGCCTGGTGATCGAGGAGCTGACGTGGGGAGACAGCCCGATCGCGCTCGTGATCGGTCAGGGCGGCTTCTTCGCCGGGCCGGTCCTCGCGATGGGCGACGAGGAGCAGAAGCGGCGCTGGCTGCCGCCGCTCTGCCGGCCGAGGCCTCCCGCGTGCGCGCTCGCGAATACGGAGCCCGAGGCCGGCTCGGACGCGGCAGCGATCACGACGACGGCGACGCGCGTCGACGGCGGCTACGTCCTGAACGGCCACAAGAAGTTCATCGGCAACGCGCCCGTGGTCGACCTCTGCGTCGTCTTCGCGACAGTCGCGCCCGGGACGCGCTCGAAGGGGATCACGGCGTTCGTGCTCGAGCGCGGCGACGAGGGCTTCGTGATCGGCGACCGCCTGCCGAAGATGGGCAGCCGCTGCTTCCCGGTAGGCGAGTTGCTCCTCCAGGAGTGCTTCGTTCCCGAGGACCGCCGCCTCGGCGAGGAGGGCCAGGGCTTCTACGGGGTGATGGGCTGCTTCGACCGGGCCCGCGTCCAGCTCGCGGCGAACTCGCTGGGCATCGGCCGCGCCGCGCTCGAGCTCGCGGTCGACTACGCCAAGCACCGCGAGGCGTTCGGGAAGCCGATCCACGAGTTCCAGGCCGTCTCGTTCCGGCTCGCCGACGCGAAGCTCAAGCTCGACCAGGCGCGTCTGCTCATGCAGCACGCGGCGGATCTGGCCGACGCGGGCAAGCCGTTCGGAGCCGAGGGCGCGATGGCGAAGCTGGCGGCCTCGGAGGCCGCGTGGTTTACGACCTGGGCCGCGTCCCAGACGCTCGGCGCCGCCGGCTACGTGCGCGAGTCGCTCGTCCAGAAGTGGCTCCGCGACGCAAAGCTCGACGAGATCTGGGACGGGACGAGCGACATCATGCGCCTCGTCATCGTGCGGAGCCTGTTCCGCGACTGACGACGGCCGCGCGACGGCGCTACGTCTTCTCGAGGGCGGACCGCTCGGCGTCGGTCAGCGGGCGCGAGCGACCGGTCTCGGGGTCGCGGGCCACGAGCACGGCTTCGGCCTCGGCGGCGAGCTCGCCGTCGACGGTGCGGAGCTCCTCGCGGGTCGTGATGCTCGACATCCCGACCCGACCCAGGCCGCAGCGCGCGACGACCATGTCGTCGGCGAGCGCGAGCTCGCGGCGGAAGTCGATCGCGACACGCGCCAGGACGTAGTTCCACACCTCGCCCGGGTCGCCGAGCACTCCGCCGAGCCACTCGTCGCGGACCTCCTCGAGATAGGTGAGATAGACAGCGTTGTTGACGTGGCCGTAGACGTCCATGTCGCGCCAGCGAATCTCGATCCGCTTTTCATGGGTCACTAGTGCCCCTTCCGGTAATGCAGCCCAGTTTCTCGGTCGCTAGCACCAAGCCAGAGGCCGCACTCGGCCGCCGCGCAGGCTGGCAGCCTGCGCAAGGTCGAGGGTGGACTCTGGCGCCGCGTGATAGCGGGCGAGAATCAGGATGCCCGCCTCCCGCGACGACTCCGGCATCGCGTCGATCGCCTGCTTGGTCAGCGCCACCGCCGTGCGCGGCAGGTCGGCCAGGCGAAGCGCGAGCTCGAGCGACCGGTCGAGGACGGCCCCCGCCGGAACGACCTCGGACACGAGCCCGGCCTCGAGCGCTTCACGGGCGTCGAGCCGGTCGCGGAGCAGCATCAGCTCCTTGGCTCGGCCCGGGCCGACCAGTCGCGTCAGGCGATGCGTGCCGCCGGAGCTCGGCAGGATCCCGAGCGAGACCTCCGGGAAGCCGAAGACCGCAGTCTCGTCCGCGATCCGGAAGTCGGTCGCGAGCGCGAGCTCGAGGCCGCCGCCGAGGCAGTAGCCCGCGATCGCGCTCAGCGTCGGCTGCGGGAGAGCGGCCACGCGCTCGTAGACGTCGCCGGTCTCGCGGTAGTACGCGAGGACGTCCTCGGGCCCGCGGCCGCCGAGCTCGGTCACGTCCGCCCCCGCAGAGAAGGCCCGGCCGCTCCCGGTCAGAACGAGGCACGCCGACGAGCGCACGGCGTCGGTCGCAAGCGCGTCCTTCAGCTCTTGCTCGAGGGCGGTCGAGAGCGCGTTGAGCTTGGCTTCGCGCCGGAGCGTCAGCACGCAGACATCGCCTTCGCGGCGGGTCTCGACGAGGCTCGCCTCCATGATCGGCGACCATAGTCCACGATGGGAGCACGCACCACCCGTGACCTCCGCGCGCTCTTCGCGCCGCGCTCGGTCGCCGTCGTGGGCGCATCTCGCGACCCCGCCAAATGGGGGCACATGCTCGCCCGCGGAGCGCTCGAGGGCGAGCATCGCCGTTCCGTCTACCTCGTCAACCGAAGCGGCGGCGAGATTCTGGGCCGCCCGGCCTTCCGCTCGCTCGACGAGCTGCCCGCGGCGCCCGAACTCGTCGCGATCGCCGTCCCCGCCGACAGCTTCGAGGAGACCGTCGACGCGGCCCTCGAGGCCGGCGCACGCGCGATCGTCGCGGTCAGCGCCGGCCTCGGCGAGCTCGGCGAGGGGGGACGAGCACGCGAGCAGGCCGTCGTGCAGCGTGTCCGGGCGGCGGGCGCAGTCCTGCTCGGCCCGAACTGCCTCGGCGTCACCGACGCGGCGGCGGAGCTCCAGCTCGCCTGGGGCGCCTTCCCCGCCGGCCCGATCGGCCTCGTCTCGCAGAGCGGGAACCTCGCGCTCGAGATCGGCGGGCTCGCGGCCGGCGCCGGCCTCGGCATTTCGCGGTTCGCCTCGCTCGGAAACCAGGCTGACCTCGAGGCGGTCGACATGCTCGACGAGCTCGCCGGGCACGCAGAGACGCGCCTCGTCGCCCTATACATCGAGGACTTCCGCGACGGACGGGCCTTCGCGCGGGCCGCGGCGGCAACCGGCAAGCCGGTCGTGCTCCTGACGGCCGGCCGGAGCGAGGCCGGCGCGCGCGCGGCGCGCTCGCACACCGGCGCGCTCGTGAGCGATCCGCTCGCGGTCGAGGCCGCCTGCCGCGCGGCGGGAATCGTCTGTGTCTCAACGCCGAAGGAGCTCGTCGAGGTGGCCCAGGCGCTCCTCGCCGGGCGGCTGCCGCGCGGCCCACGCGTCGCCGTCGTCGGCGACGGAGGAGGCCACAACGCGATCGCCGCGGACATCGTCGCCTCCACCGGGCTGGAGCTGCCCGTCTTCTCAGAGACCGTCGCCCGCCGGCTCGCGGAGGCGCTCCCGCCGCACGCGTCGACCCGAAATCCGGTCGACCTCGCGGGCGGCGCCGAGGCCGACGCTTCGGCCTTCGAGCGCGTCACGCGGACGATGCTCGAGTCGGGCGAGGTGGACGCGGTGCTCCTGACCGGCTACTTCGGCGGGTACGGCCACGCCTCGGAGGTCGAGGCGGCGCGCGGGATGGCGCTGGCGGCGCGCGAGAGCGAGACGCCGCTCGTCGCGCACACGCTCTATCCGGATTCGACCGCCTCGGCCGCACTCCGGGAGAGCGGTGTGCCCGTCTACGGCGAGATCGAGTCGGCCGCCCGGGCGCTCGCGCGGATGTACGAGCACGCGGCGGCGCTCGCGAGCCCGCGCCGCGTGCCCGAGCTGCCGCAACCCGAGACGGACCCCGTGGCGGACGGCTACTGGGGCGCGCGCAGCCTCGTCGCCGCCGCGGGGATCGAGCTCGCCGCCGCGCAGCGCGTCGGGTCGGCGGCCGAGGCGCGCGCGGCGGCTGCCGCCCTCGGCTACCCGGTCGTCCTCAAGGCGCTCTGCCTCCTTCACAAGTCGGATGCCGGCGGCGTCGTGCTCGGGATCGCCGACGACGACGCACTCGAGCGCTCCTTCGCCGACCTCGAGGCCAGACTCGGAGCGGGCGACTACGCGCTGGAGCAAATGGCGCCCCTCGCCGACGGCGTCGAGCTGATCGTCGGCGCTCGCCGCGACCCGCGCTTCGGCCCGATCGTGATGGTCGGCCTGGGCGGCCTCTACGCCGAGGTCCTCCGCGACGTCGCGGTCGCGCTCGCCCCGATCGACGAGGAGCAGGCCGAGGAGCTGCTGCGCTCGCTCAACGGCGCCCCGCTCCTGCTCGGCGCACGCGGCCGCGCGCCGGTCGACATCGCCGCGGCCGCGCGCGCCGGCGCGGCGCTCTCCCGCCTCGCCGCCGCTCGCCCGGACGTCGACGAGATCGAGATCAACCCCCTGCTCGTCACGCCGGCCGGGGCGCTCGGGCTCGACGCCCGGCTCATCGTCGCCTAGGAGCGCGGGTTTGTATTCGCGCGTGTCGACCGGTCGTTGCAGACGGACGCGCGGCAGAGCCGCGCGTCCTGAGGGCGGCGCCGACAAGCGGCGCCTAGTCCAGCGGAAGGCCGAGCGAGACGACGACCTCGTCTCCGTCGACGCGCACCGCGTAGCGGCGCACGCGCATCCGCCCGTCGGCAGGCGCGCGGCCGGTGGCGATCTCGAAGTCCCACTTGTGCCACGGGCAGCGCACGAACTCGCCCTCGCCGACGAGCCTGACCTCCCCATTCTCCCGCATGACCTGCCCCACGATCTCTCCCGCGCTGCACAGCGGCCCACCCCGGTGCGGACAGCGGTCGGCGAGCGCGTAGAACCGTCCGGCGACGTTGAACAGGCCGATCCGCCGGCCGTCGACCTCGACCATCCGCACCGAGCCGGGCTCCGGCGCGGCCGAGCGCGGCACCCGCCGCTCCCGCTCGCTCATGCGACGGGCGCAGGCAGCGGCAGCCCGTGCAGCTCCTGAGCGTTCCGGTACGCGACCGCGTCTCGCCACGGCGCGGGCACGCGGCGCAGCGTGTGCGTCGGGTCGTCGAAGTCCCAGTGCGGGTAGTCGCTCGCATAGAGGAGCAGCTCGTCCGGTCGCAGCCACGCGAGCGCCTGCCAGAGCAGGTCGTCGTCCTCCGGATCCTCGAGCGGCTGGGTCGTGAAGCGGATCGATTCGAACAGGTACTCGGACGGGCGCCGCTTGCACGACGGGATCTCGCTTCGGCAGCTCTTCCAGTTCGTGTCGAGCCGCCAGACGAGCCCGGGCACCCAGGCGAGCCCGCCTTCCATGATCACGACCTTCACGCCCGGGAAGCGCTCGAGCACGCCGTGGCAGAGGATCGAGATCAGGTGTCCCATCAGGCTCACGCCGCAGAGGGTGTGGTACTCGACGTAGAAGTCGGGGTAGCCGGCCGCCGTCACCGGCCCGGCGATTCCGGCGCCCTCGTAGTGGGTGTGGATCGCGACGGCGAGCCCCGTCTCTTGCGCCGCCTGCCAGATCGGGTCGTAGAACGGGTTTCCGTACGGGATCCGGGCGCCGCCCGGTAGCGCGATCTGGACGACGTCGTCGCGCCGGCCCAGCCGGCGGATCTCGCGCGCGGCCGCCTCGGGGAACTGCGCCGGCACGACGAGGGACCCGCGCAGCCGCGCGTCCTCCTCGAGCCAGCGCTCCCGCATGAAGTCGTTGTGCGCCGAGGTCAGCGCGGCGGCGAGATACAGGTTCGGGAGGATCGAGGCCGACATGATCCACTCCGGAATCAGGATCCCGTAGGTGAGGTCGTAGGGATCGAGGAGCTTCTCGCGCAGGCGCTCGAGGCTCGAGCTCGGCGCCTCCTCCTCGGTATAGGTGTCCTTGCGGATCCAGCCGGTCGGATGCGTGTAGATGTAGCTCGGAAGTTCGAATCCGAACGTCCCGGAGTGGAGGACGAGGTCGCGGTTCGCCGGGTCGAGGTAGTCGACGAGGTCGTCCATCGCCGCGAAGCCGAAGTGAATGTCGCAATCGATCAGGGGCATTGTGGTCTCCGATTGACTTTACTACCCGCGTGGCGATTTTCCGGGCCGAGAACATCGGCAGCCTGCTCCGGCCCGAGTACCTCCTCCGCGCCCGGGAGCAGTTCGCCGCCGGCGACCTCGGCGACGCCGAGCTCAAGCGGGCCGAGGACCAGGCCGTCGACGAGGCGATCGCGCTTCAGGAGCGCAGCGGCATCGACGTCGTCACCGACGGCGAGTTGCGCCGCAACGTCTTCGCGAGCCAGCTCGTCCAGGCCTCGGAGGGATTCGCGCCGGTCGAGGGCAGCACCGTCGACTGGTTCACGCTCGACGGGGAGAAGCAGACGAGCCCGGTCACGGTGGCCTGCGTCGGCAAGATCACCCGCAAGCGCCACCTCTCCTCGGAGGAGTTCGTCTATCTGCGGGCCCGGACCGATCACCCGACGAAGATCACGATCCCGTCGCCGACGATGTACGCCTACTACTGGGTGCCCGGCGTCTCGGAGGCCGGCTACCCGTCGACGGACGAGTATCTCGCCGACGTGACCGCGATCCTGCGCGACGAGGTGTCCGAGCTCGTGCGCCTCGGGGCGCAGTACGTCCAGGTCGACGCGCCCGAGTTCGGGATGCTGCTCGATCCCCACCAGCAGCAGTGGTTCGCTGACAAGGGCTTCGACCCCGGGCGGCTCGTGCACGAGGGCGTCGAGCTGATCAACGCGGTGCTCGACGGTTGTCGCGTCCGGACGGGGCTCCACATTTGCCGCGGCAACGACGCCAACCGGTACATGGCCCGCGGCGGCTACCAGGCGGTCGCCGAGACGATCTTCCCGCGCGCTCAGGTCGACGTGCTGCTGCTCGAGTACGACGACGACCGCTCCGGAGACTTCGCGCCGCTCGCGCTCGTGCCCGACGACAGGGTGGTCGTGCTCGGCCTCGTCTCGACGAAGCGGCCGCAGCTCGAGGATGCAGAGAACCTGCAGCGTCGCGTCCGCGAGGCGACCGGCTACGTGCCGCTCGAGCGGCTTGCGCTCAGCTCGCAGTGCGGCTTCGCCTCGGTCGCCGAGGGGAACGCGCTGACGATCGACGAGCAGGAGCGAAAGCTCCGGCTCGTCGCCCAGGTCGCGGACGCCGTGTGGGGCTAGGAACTCGTTTCAGAATGACGCTTCGTCGCCGGGGTGCGATGGGCGGTGCGATGCAAGGACGCAGCGTCGCGTTCGTAGCCGGAGGCTACGGGCGCGACCGAGGACGCGGCAGCGCGGCGTCCAGCGCGGCCCGGCGGCACTGAAACGAGTTCTTAGACTTCCCGTCGTCTGCGGAAGCTGCGGCGCCGCGGCGAGCGAGGATGACTGGCGCTGCCCCCGCTGCGGCGAGCCGCTCGAGCTGAGCGGCCCGCCGCTCGATCCGGACGCGGCTCCGGAAGCCGGAGACGGCGTCTGGCGGTACGCCCCGTGGCTGCCGGTCCGCGCCCCGGTATCCCTCGGCGAGCCGACGACGCCTATCGTCGAGCTCCGCTGGAGGGGCATGTCCGTCACGTTCAAGGTCGAGGCGGCGCTCCCGACGGGCTCGTTCAAGGATCGGGGCAGCAGCGTCATGGTCAGCCGGCTCGCGGAGCGCGGGGTCGAGCGCATCGTCGTGGACTCCTCGGGAAACGCGGGCGCCTCGGTCGCGGCGTACTGCGCGCGAGCCGGAATCGACTGCCTGATCTTCGCCCCCGCAACCGCCTCGCCGGCCAAGCTCGGCCAGATCGAGGCGTACGGCGCCTCCGTCGAGCTCGTCCCGGGCCCGCGCAGCGCGTCCGCGGACGCCGCTCGGGAGGCCGCCGCGAACGGAGCCGTGTACACCTCGCACGCCTGGAGCCCGCTCTTCCTCGCGGGCACACGGACGTTCGCGTTCGAGCTCTGGGAGCAGCTCGGTCGCACAGCGCCCGACGCGGTCGTCGTGCCCGTCGGGTCGGGGACGCTGCTCCTCGGCGCCTGCCTCGGCTTCGAGGACCTCCGGGCCGCCGGCCTAGCCGAACGCGTCCCCCGCGTCTTCGGCGTCCAGGTCGACGCCTGCGCGCCGCTCGCCCGCGCCGCCGAAACGGGAGCAGCCGAGCCGGTCGACGTCGCCCAGGGCCCGAGCGCGGCCGACGGGATCATGATCGCCCGGCCGCCGCGCGGACGGGAGATCCTGGCCGCCGTCCGCCGAAGCGGCGGCACGATCCTCGCGGTCGGCGAGGACGCGCTGTGGTCCGCTCTCGCCGCGCTGGGAGGTTCCGGCCTCTACGTCGAGCCCACCTCGGCCGTCGCGGCGGCCGGCGCGAGCCACCTGCTGGAGACCGGGCTGATCGGCCCGGAGCACCGCGTCGCCGTCGGGCTGACGGGCAGCGGCCTCAAGGCCGTCCAGCAGATCCGGGACGGCCTCCGCCGTTCTTGACAGGGCAATCGCCGATGCTCGAAGCTCAGGCGGCCGCCACTCGAGGGGAGGAGTGATCATGAGCGAGCAGTCGCAGGTCGAGCAGCTGGTGCTCGACCTCTCCGAGGGTCGCCTGGATCGCCGGAGCTTCCTGCAGCGCGTCACCGCCGCGGGGCTCTCGGTCACCGCCGCGAACGCGCTCGCAGCCGCCTTCGGCGCAGAGCCGGCGTTCGGATCGGCCGACGCCGCGGGCGCCCTCCGGATTCGCGCCGTCGGCGACGTCCAGAACATGGACCCGGCGTTCGTTCCGGGCTCGAACGAGGTCGCCGTGCTCTCGAACGTGTACGAGGGCCTGGTCGGCTTCAAGCCGGGCACGTACAAGGTCGTGCCCGTGCTCGCGGAGACCTGGAAACCGGCGAAGGACGGCCTCCACTACCACTTCACGCTCCGCAAGGGGATCAAGTTCCACGGCGGCTACGGGGAGATGACCGCGCAGGACGTCAAGTTCTCGTTCGAGCGGATCGCCGGCCTGACGACGCCGAAGATCGACTCGCCGTACCAGAGCGACTGGGCCGCCCTCCAGGAGGTGCGCGTCACCGGGCGCTACAGCGGGACGATCGTCCTCAAGAACAAGTTCGCGCCGCTGCTGACGAACACGCTGCCGAGCTTCGACGGCTACATCGTCTCGAGGAAGGCCGTCGCCGCGCTCGGGAGCGACTTCGCGCATCACCCGATCGGCACCGGCCCGTACGAGTTCGTGTCGTGGACACCGGGCCAGCGGACCGTGCTCAAGAAGTTCGCCGGCTACGGCGGCAGCTGGATGCGCCACGCGAAGCCGCCGGTCTGGAGCGGGATCGAGTTCGTCCCGATCTCCGTCTCCAACGCGGCGACGATCGCGATCCAGAGCGGCGCGGTCGACTGGGGTCCGATCGGACCCGAGGCCGTCGACGGCTTCAAGTCGAACTCGAGCTTCCGCGTCGATGCGCGCACCACCCTCAACTACAGCTGGATCGGCATGAACATCACGCATCCGAACCTGAGCAACGTCAACGTACGCCAGGCGATCCGTTACGCGATCGACGTGCCGTCGATCATCGCAGCGGCGTTCGACGGCAAGTGGAGCCGCGCCAGGGCGATCCTCGCGCCGGGCATGCCCGTCGGCTACTGGAAGCGGGCCCCGGCCTACAAGCGCGACGTCGCCAAGGCGAAGAGCCTCCTGGCGAAGGCGGGCGTCGGGAGCCTCGAGCTGTCGATGGCGGTCTCGAAGACGGCGGTCGGCGGAACGACGATCGCGGAGATCGTCCAGGCGAACCTCGCCGACATCGGCATCAAGGTCGACGTGCTCGTGCAAGATCGCTCGGTGTTCAACCAACTCGGCGGCGACGCGCAGAAGAGCCGCCAGCTGTTCTACGAGCTCTTCACGACGCCGACCCCGGAGCCCTCGTTCGCGACGGAATGGTTCACCTGCGGCCAGGTGAACGTCTGGAACTGGCAGTCGTGGTGCAACAGGCAGTTCAGCGACTGGGATGCCCAGGCGGTGAAGACGCTCAATCCCAAGATCCGCACGGACCTCTACATCAAGATGCAGAAGCTGTGGGACAAGAAGGTGAACGTGATCTGGGTCGCGTGGCCGACGAACTACTTCGCCGGGAAGAGGACGATCAGGCCGTCGCTGCAGCCGTCGGGGATCTTCCAGGCCTGGGACTTCCGCCAGGCATAGCCTCGACAGGGGGGTCGTGCTTCAGTACCTGATCAAGCGGATCGGGATGGCGTTTCTCGTCGCCGTTCTGGTGATGGTGTTCCTCGCGCTGCTCGTGCACGCCGTCCCGGGCGACCCGGTCACGGACATTCTCGGCCAGCGCTCGACGCCCGAGCTCGTCCGGACGGTGCGCGCGCAGATGGGGCTCGACAAGTCCGTGCCCGCCCAGGTCGCGCAGTTCGTCGGTCACGCGTTCCGCGGCGATCTCGGGCGGGACTTCGTCAGCAACCTGCCGGTGACGCGGCTGATCGGGAACGCGCTCCCGCACACGATCGCGCTCGCGGTCTCGAGCCTCGCGCTCGCGATCCTGGTCGGGATCCCGCTCGGCGTCCTGGCCGCCACACGCGCCAACGGCATCGTCGACCGGCTGACCGGGATCTTCTCGATCTCGCTGATCACGACGCCGTCGTACATCGCAGGCTTGTATCTGCTGCTGCTCTTCGCGCTGACCGTCAAGCTCTTCCCGGCCGTCGGCACGGGGAGCTTCTCGCACCCCCTCGACTACCTCCAGCACCTCGTTCTCCCCGCCGTGGCGCTCTCGCTCGGCTGGATCGGCTACTTCGCGCGGCTCGTGCGGACGAGCATGCTCGAGGTGCTGAACGCGAACTACATCCGCACAGCCTACGCCTACGGCCTGCGCGAGCGCGTGATCTTCTACCGCCACGCGCTGAAGAACGCGATCATCCCGACCGTCGCGGTGCTCGGGGTGGGACTCGGGGAGCTGATGGGCGGCGCCGTCTTCGTCGAGGTGATCTTCAGCCGCGTCGGGCTCGGATCGCTGATCGTCCAGTCGATCGAGACCCGCAACTACCCCGTGGTGCAGGGCTGCGTGCTGACGATCGCGCTCCTCTTCGTCCTCGCCAACCTCCTCGCGGACATCTCGTACCGCTTCCTCGACCCGCGCATCCGCGTGGAGGAGTCGGCTCTCCATTGACCGTCTCGGTGCCCTCGCTCCCGCGCCGTGCCCGGCTCGTCGGGCGCGAGTCGCTGCTCGTCCGGCTGGCGCGGAGGCCGGCGGGCCTCTTCGGGCTGGCCGTCGTGGTTGGGTTGCTCATCCTCGTCGCCTTCGCGCCGCAGATCGCCCCGTACGACCCCGCGCACCAGGACATCGTCAACCGACTGCAGGGCCCGTCCGCGAATCACCTGCTCGGCACCGACCAGATCGGACGCGACCTGCTGTCGCGGCTCATCTTCGGCGTCCGCGTCGAGCTGAGGGTCGCAGTCCCGGCGACGATCGGCGCGCTCGCCCTCGGCCTGCTGCTCGGCCTCGCGGCGGGCTACCTCGGCGGCCGGGTCGACAACGCGCTGATCGTGGTCATGGACGCGATCCAGGCCTTCCCGGCCGTGATCCTGGCCCTCGCCATCCTGGCCCTGCTCGGCCCCTCGCTCCGGAACGTCGCGATCGTCCTCGCGGTCGCGTTCGCGCCCGCCTACGCACGGGTCGCGCGGGCGCTCGTGTTCGCCGTGAAGCAGAACCCGTACATCGAGGCGGAGCGCTCGCTCGGTGCGACCAACCGCCGGATCGTCCTCGCCCACATCCTGCCGAACATCCTGCCGCCGCTCCTCACCCTCGTCGCGATGAACCTGCCGAGCGCGATCGGCGCAGAGGCGGGGCTCTCGTTCCTCGGTCTCGGCGTGCAGCCGCCCACGCCGTCGTGGGGCGTGATCCTCTCGGAGGGCTTCGAGCACGTGCGCGAAGCGCCGTGGGCGGTGATCTGGACGGGGCTGACCCTGATGGTCACTACGCTCGGCTTCACGTTCCTCGGGGAGGCGCTGCGCGACCTCCTCGACCCGAGGCTCGCCGGGGCGCTCGATTGAGCGCGCCGCTCTTGCGGGTCGAGGACCTGGAGGTCGTCTACCGGGCGCGCGGGCGTCGACTGCCCGCGGTAACGGACGTGAGCTTCGACGTCGGCCCGGGCGAGATCGTCGGCGTCGTCGGCGAGTCGGGCTGCGGCAAGTCGACGCTCGGGCTCGCGCTGCTGCGGCTGCTGCCGCGGAACGGCGAGATCGCCGGCGGCCGCATCCTCTTCCGCGGGCAGGATCTCGCCGCGATCGCCGGCGAGGAGCTTCGCCGCGTCCGAGGCACCGGGATTGCGATGATCTTCCAGGACCCGCTGACGAGCCTCAACCCGACGCTCACGATCGGCGCGCAGCTGCTCGACGCGCTCCGCGCGCACGGGCGCGGGTCGGGGCGGGACCGGCGCGGTCGGATCGTCGCGATGCTCGAGCAGGTCGGCATCCCCGACGCGCCTGACCGCGTCGACCGGTACCCGCACGAGCTGTCGGGAGGGATGCGCCAGCGCGTCATGATCGCGATGGCCCTCCTGCTCGAGCCCGCGCTCCTCGTCGCGGACGAGCCGACCTCCGCTCTCGACGTCACTCTCCAGATGCAGGTGCTCGAGCTCCTGAGGATGCTCCGCCGGGTCCACGGCACCGCGATCCTGTTCATCTCGCACGACCTCGGGGTCGTCTCCGAGATCTGCGACCGCGCCGTCGTCATGTACGCAGGCCGGGCCGTCGAGGAGGGCGACATCCGCTCGATCTTCACGGAGGCGCGCCACCCGTACACCCAGGCGCTGCTCGCGTCGATCCCGTCCTGGCGGCGGCGAGGCGAGGAGCTCGGCTCGATCCGGGGGCGCGTCCCGAGCCTGTTCGATCTCCCGCCCGCGTGCGCCTTCGCCGACCGCTGCCCCCACGTCCAGGCCGTCTGCAGGGAGCTGCCGCCGGGCTACCTGGGACCGCACGGCCGGCGCGTCCGCTGCCACATCCACGACCCCGCGTCGGGCTACGTGGGCGCCGTCGAGCCGTCTTCGGCGGCACAGGCAGGTGGCCGGTGAGTGCACAGGAGCTCGTCCGCCTCCGCGACCTGCGGACGTACTTCCACGACAAGCGCGGCCTCGCGGCGCAGGTACTCCGGCACGAGCGCGGCGCCGTGCACGCGGTCGACGGCGTCGACCTCGAGATCCCGCGCGGCCAGATCGTCGGCCTGGTCGGCGAGTCGGGCTCGGGCAAGACCACGCTCGGGCGGACAATCGTCGGGCTGCAGCGGCCGACGGCCGGGGAGGTCGTCTTCGACGGACGTGATCTCGGCCGCGCGAGCCGGGCGGAGCTGCGCCGGCTGCGACGGCGGATGCAGATGATCTTCCAGGAGCCTCACGCGAGCCTCAGCCCCCGCTACCGCGTCGTCTCGCTGCTGCTCGAGCCCTACCGGATCCACGGCATCCCGCCGGAGGAGCGCTCGAGCATCTGGGAGCTGTTGGAGATGGTCGAGCTGTCCTCGGACATCGCGTCGCACTTTCCGCACCAGCTCTCGGGCGGGCAGGCACGCCGCGTCGGGATCGCGCGGGCGCTCGCGCTTCACCCGGAGTTCGTCGTTGCCGACGAGCCGACCTCCGGGCTCGATGCCTCGGCGGCGGCGGCCGTGCTGAACCTGATCAGGGGCCTGCGCGAGCGCCTCGGCCTGACCTATCTGGTCATCACCCACGACCTGAACGTCGTCGGCTACCTGGCCGACACGATCGCGGTCATGTACCTCGGCCGCATCGTCGAGATCGGGCCGGCGGAGCGGATCTACGAGTCGCCCGCCCATCCGTACACCCAGGCCCTGTTGTCCGCCCTGCCCGAGCCGGGCGACGGCCGGGTCGAGCGGCGCCTCCTGCTCCCCGGCGAGATCCCGAGTCCGCGGCGGCCGCCGTCCGGCTGCCGCTTCCACACGCGCTGCGCGTTCGCGCAGGAGCGCTCCCGGCTCGAGCAGCCCCAGCTCGAGCAGACCGAGCCCGGCCACCTCGTCGCCTGCCACTTCTGGCGCGAGGTGCGCGCAGCTGTATCCAATGCCGTGACAACCTGAGAGGAGGCACGATGGCGATGCTCGACACAGACGTCCGCGAGGTGCGGGTGGAGCACGCCTGGATCCCGCTCTCGGACGGCTGCCGCCTCTCGGCGCGGATCTGGCTGCCCGCCGACGCCGAGGACGACCCGGTGCCCGCGGTGCTCGAGTACATCCCGTACCGCAAGGACGATTCCACGGCCGTCCGCGACCTCAAGCGCCATCCGTACTTCGCCTCCTGCGGCTACGCGGCCGTGCGGGTGGACATGCGCGGGAGCGGCGACTCCGAAGGGATCCTCTACGACGAGTACCTGCGGCAGGAGCAGGACGACGGGCTCGAGATCCTCGCCTGGCTCGCGGCGCAGCGCTGGTGCACCGGTGCGGCCGGGATCATCGGGATCTCGTGGGGTGGGTTCAACGCGCTCCAGATCGCGGCCCGGCGGCCGCCCGAGCTGAAGGCGATCATCGCGCTCTGTGCGACTGATGACCGCTACGCCGACGACGTCCATTACATGGGCGGCTGCGTGCACGAGGCGATGCTCGGCTGGGCCTCCTCGATGCTCGCCTACAACGCCCGGCCGCCCGACCCGACGGTGGTCGGTGAGGGTTGGCGCGAGCTCTGGCTCGACCGGCTCGAGCGCACGCCCCCGTACGTCGAGGCGTGGCTCTCCCACCAGCGCAGGGACGACTTCTGGCGGCACGGCTCGGTGTGCGAGGACTACGCCGCGATCGAGTGCCCGGTCTACATCCAGTCCGGCTGGGCCGACTGGTACCGCAACCCGGTCGCGACCCTGCTCGAGCACCTGTCGGTGCCGCGCAAGGGCCTGATCGGACCGTGGGCGCACGTCTATCCCGACGACGGCCGGCCCGGGCCCGCGGTCGACTTCGCACGCGAGTGCGTGCGCTGGTGGGACCAGTGGCTGAAGGGGATCGACACCGGGATCATGGACGAGCCGATGCTCCTGACCTTCATGCCCGAGCCCGTCGAGGCGACGCCTGAGGGTGCGCGCCGGTGGCTCCGCGCGGGCCGCTGGCTGACCGAGCCGTCGTGGCCTTCGCCGAACGTGGAGACCAGCGAGCTCACTCTCGGGGCCGGCCGGCTCGGCGTCGCCGAGCCGGCCGAGGAGGCCGCGCTCGAGCTCGTCGGAGTGCAATCGGCCGGGATCGAGGCGAGCTCCGCACTGCTCGTCGACCAGCGCGCCGACGACGCCCGCTGGCTCTGCTTCGACTCCGCGCCGCTCGAGGACGAGCTCGAGATCCTCGGCCTCCCCCACGTCGTGCTCGCACTTGCGAGCGACCGTCCGAACGCGCTCGTCGCCGTCCGCCTCTGCGACGTCTCGCCGAGCGGCGTCTCGACCCTTGTCACGCGCGGACAGCTCAACCTGACGCATCGCGAGGATCACGCCGAGCCGAGCCCGCTCGAGCCCGGCAAGCGCTACGGCGTGCGCGTGCGGCTCGACATGATCGCGCACGTCTTCCGGCCCGGCCACCTGCTGCGCGTGGCCGTCTCGCCGACGTCGTGGCCGTCCGCCTGGCCCTCGCCGGAGCCCGTCACGCTGACGGTGTTCGCCGGCGCGGGAAGCCGGCTCGAGCTACCCGTGCGCCGGCCGGCCGCCGACGAGCCCGAGCTCGAGCCGTTCGGCCCGGCGCAACGGGTGCCGTCGACCGTGCGCGTGCTGCCGAGGCGCTCGGAGGAAGTCGTCGAGCGCGACTTCGAGACCGGGCGGGCGACCTTCCGAACGCGCCGCATGGACCGCGACGGCGCGCGCTTCGAGGACGGTCTCCTGTTACTGCCGACCGCGCTCGACGAGCATGTGATCGTGGACGGCAAGCCCCTGTCGGCGCGGGTTCGCTGCGAGCGCTCGTTCGTGATCGAGCGCGGCGACTGGCGGACGCGCGTGGAGTCGACGAGCACGCTGACCTCCGACGCGAGCTCGTTCCACGTCACGAACGTCCTCGAGGCGTACGAGGACGGCGTCCGCGTCTTCGTCAAGAACTGGCTCTTCTCCGTGCCGCGGGACCTCGTTTGAGTCGTCGTCTCTCCGTGCTGATCCTCGTCGCCGTGGCCGTAGGCGCGTCCTCGGCACCTGCAGCGGGGATCAGGCTGCAGCGGCCCGGTGCGCTCGCCGTCGGCCGGAACGGCGTCATCTACATCGCCGACTCCGGCCGGCACCAGATCCTCGCCCGCCTGCCGAGCGGGCGCCTCGAGGTCATCGCGGGCACCGGCAAGGCAGGCTTCGCCGGCGACGGCGGACGTGCCGTCGACGCCGAGCTGAACGCCCCCGCCGGGATGACGCTCGCCCGCGACGACACGCTCTACTTCGCCGACCCGGCGGGCAACCGTGTCCGCGCGATCTCTCCGCGCGGGATCATCCGCACCGTCGCGGGCAACGGGAAGTTCGGCTGGGTCGAGAGCGGAACGCGGGCGCTCGCCGCGAGGCTCGGCGGGCCGACGGCCGTCACGATCGGCCCCGATCGTCGCCTCTACATCGCCGCCACCGGCTGGGGCGAGATCCTCCGCCTGTCCGCGAACGGGACGCTGACGAGGATCGCGGGCATCCGCGGTCCAGAGGGCGTGCACGGCGTCGGCAAGCCGGCGACGCGTGCCTCGGCCGACGGGCCGAGCGGGCTCGCGTTCGACCGCTCGGGCAATCTCTTCATCGCCGGCATGAACACGAAGACGCTGCTGATGGTCACACCCGGCGGGACGATGACCCTTCCGGACGGGAAGAGCGGCTTCTATCCGCGAGGCTTCGGCTGCGTCGTGACCGGCCCCGACGGACGCGTGCTGGCGGTGAGCGGCACCGCGATCGTCCGCCTCACACCGCACGGCACGGAGCCGATCCGCGACCTCGGCCGCCGGCCGGTCGGCGGCGTCGGCGGCTTCGCGCCCGAGGGCATCGCCGTCGCGCCGAACGGCGCCGTCTACACCGACACCTGGGTCGGCAACGGCTTCGCGAACAAGACCACTCTCATCGAGATCCGTCCGGGCGGGCGCGTTCGGGTTCTCTGGAAGTCCTAGTACTGCGCGAGGACGGTGAACGCCTTCTCGGCGATGAGTTGTCCGCCGACGAGGAAGCGGCACCGGTAGTCGCCGGCCGGGAGGGGACGGCCGTGCGCCGCGGAGGTGTGCGCCCACTCGCTCGTGATCGGATACCGGAGGACGTCCGTCGCGACGTAGAGACGCGTGCCCCCACGGAGGAAGTCGATCTCGACGCGGCGTCCCTGCCGCCGGGCCACGATCGCGCTGCACGTGACGGAATGCGTCGCCGCGAGCGTCGCGCTCCTGCCCGAGTACGACGAGCAGGCGCCCTCGTAGGTCGCGGCCGTGCGGCACGCGAGCGGGACGAGGAGCGTCTGCGCCGGACCGGACGGACGGAACGCCACGCGCAGCCTGCTCTTGCCGAGGGAGAACTCGCACGCGTAGGCCCCTGCGGGGAGCGCCGCATCTTCCGGGAGCGACGCAAAGCCCACACCGATTCCCTTCGTCCCGCTCCCGCTGACCGTCGTCGAGTAGCTCCGCTGGACCCGGTGCTCGTACAGGAGCCGCGCGGAGAACCGCGCCGGGCGCGGCGCGCGGTAGCGGACGGAGCAGTCGTACACTTGCCCGGGCTCGAGTCCGCGCCGCTCGTCGGCGACGCACTCGTGCGCGAACGGGTCCCACAACGCGCCGCCGAAGAGGAGCGAGGGGCAGACCCGCGCGTGCGAGAGAGGCGGCGGCGCGGCTGTGACGGCGCGGAGCGCGACGGACCGCGCGTCCCGGTCGTACTGGGTGAACTCCCAGGAGAAGAGGATCTGGCTGCCGTCGCGCGACCACCACAGGCGGCGGATCTCGCCCCCGGGCTGCAGGCAGGTCACCTGTCGAGGCCGGCCGCCTGCCGCCGCGACGACGAAGAGCTGGTCGGTCGCCTCGGCGCCGCGGCAGCTCCCCAGGCCCGCGCAGGCGATCCGGCGGCCGTCCGGCGACCACGTGGGGGCGCCGCAGCGACCGTAGCCTCTCCGCGCGCGCCCGCCGAGCGGCGCCAGCTGCAGCGACACGTCGTCGCCCGGCGCGAGCGAGAACGGGACGTCCTCGTACGGGGAGTCGGCGTGGTCGAAGACGATCCGCGTTCCGTCGGGCGACCACGACGGCGCGTACGACGCGGCGAACGCGCGAACCGGTCGACCGTCGGCCCGGACGACCCGCAGCTCGAGCGGTGGGTCGCTCGCGCGCCCGCCGGCCGAGCCCCCGATCGCCTGCGGGCGCGTGGGCTCGTGTGCCGCAACGTACGCGACGAGGTCTCCGCGCGGCGACCAGGCGGCGTCGACACCGCCCGAGGAGTCGCCGCCCTCCCAGAGGGCGATCGGGCTCGTCGCACCGCCGAGGTCGCCTATAGTGAGACGCCCCGAGTCCTCCGAGGGCGCCAGCGAACCGACGAACGCGAGGCGGCGCGAGTCCGGCGCCCAGGCCGGATACGCGGCGCAGTCGGCGATCCTCGCCGGCCCGCTGCCGTCGGCGGCCACGACCCAGACCTCGGACGCCGCGCACGGCGGCCCCGACGGCGACCCAGCGGGCGAGGGGCGCGTGAACGCGACCTTCGTCCCGTCGGGCGAGAAGACAGGCCCGCGGCCGCTCTCGGCGACGACGCGTGCGTCGCTGCCCGTGACCGTGCTCACATAGACGCGCGTGTCGCCCTGGCGCGCGAAGAGCATCTTCGTTCCATCCGGCGAGAGATCCTCGACGCCCGCGAGCCCTTCGATCTGCCTGTCGCCGACGACGATCCGGAACGCGCTTCCGTCCGCGCCGACGGCGAACAGGCAGACGTCGCAGGTGTACGGGTTGACATCGCGAGGCGCAGCTGCGGCCGGGAGCCCGGCGAGCCCGAGGATGGCGACGACCGCTGCGAACGGCTTCGCGAACAAGACCGCGCTGATTGTGATCCATCCGGACGGCCGGCTGCAGGTGCTCTGGAAGCCGTAGATCAGGGCGAAGGAGGCACCGCCGCGTCGGCCGGCTGCGGCCGCCGGACCTCGGCGCGAACCTGGATCGCGACGGCCCCGAGCACGATCGCGCCGCCGGCCAGGGTCGCCGCGCTGGGCTGTTCCGAGAGGACGATCCAGACCCACAGCGGGCCGAGCACGATCTCGAGCAGCGTGATCAGCGCCACCTCGGCGGCCGGGATCAGTCGCGCGCCGATCGTCAGGAAGACGAGGCCGAGCCCGATCTGGCCGATGCCGAGCGAGGCAAGCAGCGCGAGATCGCGCCCACCGACCTCGCCGGGGTGTGCGAACGGCGCCGCCGCGACGAGCAGCACCGCCTGCGAGAGGCACGTCGCGGGCGCCATCGAGACGTCGCGCCGCTGGCGCGTGATCACGAGCGTGCCGGCGAACCCGGCGGCCATAAGCAGCGACAGGCCTTCGCCGAGCGGGTGCGGGCGTCCCGGGCCGCCGACCATCAGCGCGACGCCTGCGAGTGCGACGCCCATGGCGATCCACGTCCGCCCCGAGACGGGCTCGCCCAGCAGGGTTCCGAGCCCCGCCGCGAGGATGGGCGCGAGCGCCAGCATGAAGAGGACGCTCGCGACCGAAGCGTGGTTCAGCGCGACGATGAAGGCGCTGGAGGAGACCGCCATCAGCGCGGCGACCGCGAGCCCGCCGCGGCCGATCGCCCGGAAGGCGCGGAGCAGCGCTCCCTGCTCCGACACCGCCACGTAGGCGAGCAGTCCGACGACCGCAAAGAGCGCGCGCCCGGCGATCTGCGTCGCGACGCCGACCGAGAGCTCGCGCTGGAGGATCCCCGCCGTCGACCACGCGACGGCCGCGAGCGCGACGAAGAGGCGCCCGCGCCGATGCTGCGCGGCGAGATCGAGGGAAGCGGTCGCCGACGCAGTCACGAACGGCCTCACGCGTCTCCGGACGCCGAGGGAACCGCGGTGCCCCGCACCTCGCGCTCGGCGACGTGGCACGCCGCCAGATGGGCGGGCAAGAGCTCGAGGAGTTGCGGCCGCACCTCCCGGCAGATCTGCTCCGCGAGCGGGCAGCGCGGATGGAAGGGGCAGCCGGGCGGCGGCGCCGCGGGATTCGGAACCTCGCCGCGGACCGGCGCGTCGATCCGGCTCGACTCGAGCTCGGGGTCGGGGACGGGCATCGCCTCGCGCAGCGCGTTCGTGTAGGGGTGGAGCGGCGTGTCGAGGACGGCGTCACACGGGCCGAGCTCGACGATCCGGCCGAGATACATCACCGCGATCCGGTCGCTCAGGTGGCGCACCATCGAGAGGTCGTGGCTGATGAAGACGTAGCTCAGCCCGAGCTCGTCGCGCAACCGGACGAGCAGGTTCATCACCTCCGCGCGGACGGAGACGTCGAGGGCGGAAACGGGCTCGTCGAGGATCAGGACGACGGGCTCGGTCGCAAGCGAGCGGGCGATGCTCACGCGCTGGCGCTGCCCGCCCGAGAGCTCGTGCGGATAGCGATCGACGTGCCCGGCCGCGAGTCCGACCATCCCGAGCAGCTCGGAGACCCGCTGCCCCGCGGCGGCCTTCCCGTCTGCGAGCCGGTGCACCCGCAGCACCTCGCCGATCGCCGCGCCGACGGTCTGGCGAGGGTCGAGCGACGCGTAGGGATCCTGGAAGACCATCTGGATGCGGCGCCGCTGCTCGCGCAGGCGGCTGCCCGAGAGCGCTGTCAGATCGACGCCGTCGAAGTCGATTCGGCCGCGCGTCGGCTCCTCCAGGCGGACGAGGAGCCGAGCAAGCGTCGACTTGCCGCAACCGCTCTCGCCGACGATCCCGAGCGTCTCGCCCCGCTCGAGCGTGAGGGAGACGCCCGCGAGCGCCCGCACGGGCCGGGGCGAGCCGAGCACCGGATACTCCTTGGCGAGGTCGACGGCCGTGAGGATCACGTCCACTCCTCCGGCGGGACCCAGCACGCGGCGGCCTGACCGCCGCCTCGATCGGTCAGCGGCGGCATCTCGTGGGCGCAGCGCTCGATCGCCTGGCGGCAGCGCGTCCGGAACGGGCAGCCCTCGGGCACGCCGGCGGGGTCGGGCGGCGACCCGGGGATCTGCGCGAGCGGCCGCCGCTCTCGATCGCTCGGGTCCGGCAGCGAGGCCAAGAGGCCCGCGGTGTACGGATGCTCGGGCGAGCGGAAGAGCCTTCGCGTCGGCGCGACCTCGATGATCCGGCCGGCGTACATGACGATGACGCGTTCGACGAGACGCGCGACGACGCCGAGGTCGTGCGTGATCCAGACGATCGCCATGCCGTGCTCGGCCTGGAGCGAGCGTACGAGCGCGAGAATCTGCTGCTGGATGGTGACGTCGAGCGCCGTCGTGGGCTCGTCCGCGATCAGGAGCTGCGGATTGAGCGCGAGCGCGGCCGCGATCATCACCCGCTGTCGCATCCCGCCGGAGAACTCGTGCGGATAGGCGCGCGCCGTGCGGTCGGGATCCGGGATGCCGACGTGGGCGAGCGCCTCGCGCGCGCGCGTTCGCGCGTCGTCTTTGGCGACGCCGTGGGCCGTCATCACCTCCGCGATCTGCTCGCCGATCCGCATCAGCGGATTGAGCGAGGTCATCGGATCCTGGTAGATCATCGCGAGGTCGCGGCCGCGGATCCGCCGCAGGTCGCGCTCGCGCATCCGGATCAGGTCGCGGTCGCCGAAGCGGACCTCGCCCGCGCCGACCCGCAGCGGCGGAGTCGGCAAGAGACCCATCACCGACAGCATCGTCAGCGTCTTGCCCGACCCGCTCTCGCCGACGATCCCGACAGCCTCGCCGTTTCCGACGTCGAAGGAGACGTCGCGGACAATCGGCTGCAACGTGCGGCGCCGCTGCACGCCGACGGTCAGGTCGCGAACCGAGAGGAGCGCCTCGGTCATCGGCCGGTCACACGGAGCTCGAGCCGCGTCGGGGCGGACGCGGCCGGCGAAGGGAGCGCGAGCGGGCCTGCGCCGGGGACGATCGAGCCGAGGATCGCAGCCCGCGACGCGCCGGTGCAGCTCGGCACGGCGCCCGGGAGGCCGTGGACGGTGAGGAAGCCGATCAGCGCGAGCATCAGCGCTTCCTTCGCCTCGGCCGGAACGCCCGTGAGCTCGTCGAAGGTGCGGAGCTCGACCTCGGACAGCCGCTCGCGCAGGCCGTCCATGACGGCCGCGTTGCGCGTGCCGCCGCCCGCCGCGACGACGGTCTCGACGCCGTAGCGCTCCACCTCGCGGGCGACCGTCTCGACCGTCAGCGCGGCCAGCGTCGCGAGCAGGTCGTCGCCCGCGGCGCCGTCCACCCGCTCGCGGAGGTACGCCGCGTTGAACAGCTCCTTGCCCGTCGTCTTGGGCGGCGCGAGCCGGTAGTACGGCTCGTCCAGCAGCCGCTCGAGCAGCCCGCGGTCGACCGTGCCGCGCCGCGAGCGAGCGCCGTCCCGATCGTACGTCTCTGTTCCGCCGGTGAGCTCGAGCATGGCCGCGTCGAGGAGCGCGTTGGCCGGGCCGGTGTCGTAGGCCACGGGCTCGGCGTCAGAGCGTACGACCGTGATGTTGGCGATGCCGCCGAGGTTGAGGGCCGCGGCCGCCGTGGGCGAGCCGGCGAGCATGAGGACGTCGAGGATGCTCGCGAGCGGTGCGCCCTGGCCGCCCGCGGCGATGTCGCGCGAGCGGAGATCGGCGACGACCGGGAGGCCGGTGCGCTCGGCGATCCACGCGGGCTGCCCGAGCTGGAGCGTGCCGAGCGCCCGCCGGCCGTCGACCCAGTGGTAGACGGTCTGGCCGTGCGAGCAGACGAGATCGGCGGGGAGCAGCTGTGCGGCAGCCGCGGCGAAGGCCTGACCGATCTCGGTGTCGAGCGCGCAGACCTGCTCGAGCGTCGTCTGCGCGGGCGGCAGTGCGGCGAGCAACCGCCGGCGGAGCTCAGGGTCGTAAGGCGTGCTGCTCGTCGCGACGACGTCGGCCGAGACGACCTCGCCGTCCAGGGCGAAGTCGACCGCGGCCGCCTCGATCGCGTCGTGGGACGTGCCGGAGATGAGTCCGATCACGCGCACGCGTCGTCCTCCAGCGCCCGGCGCAGGTTCCCGCCGCAGGCTCCGAGCCGAAGGCGCGCCGCGCGAGCATCGAGGCCGCGGAGGAGCATCAGGATCGCCGTCTTCGCGTCGCCTTGCGCGGCGCCGAGCGCGGCGGCGGCCTCCTGCTCGGGTGCGGCGGCGGCCTGTGCGACGATCCGCACCGCGCGCGCCCGCAGCTTCTCGTTCGTGGCCCTGACGTCGACCATCAGGTTGCCGAACGTCTTGCCGAGCTTCACCATCGCGATCGTCGAGATCATGTTCAAGACGAGCTTCTGCGCCGTCCCCGCCTTGAGCCGCGTCGAGCCGGCGATGAACTCGGGCCCGACGACGACCTCGATCGGCACGTCGACCGCGGCGCTGAGCGCGGCACCTGCGTTGCACGCGAGCCCGACCACGGCCGCGCCGCGCGCGCGCGCGAACGCGGCCGCGCCCAGCACGTAGGGCGTCCGGCCACTCGCCGAGACCGCGACGACGGCGTCGTCGGGCCCGACGCCGAGACGCTCGAGGTCGCGTGCGCCGGCGCCGCCGTCGTCCTCTGCGCCCTCCACGGATTCGACGAGCGCATCGGCCCCGCCGGCCAGGACGCCGACGACCTGCCCCGGCGGGCTGTCGAACGTCGGTCCGCACTCGGCCGCGTCCAGCACACCGATCCGGCCGGCCGTCCCCGCCCCGACGTAGACCAGCCGGCCGCCGCGCGCGAGCCGGTCGGCGATCACGTCGATCGCCGCGACGATCGCGGGCGCCGCGGCGGCCACCGCGGCCGGCACGCGCGCGTCCTCCTCGGCCATCAGGCGTACGAGCTCGTCGGTCCCGGCGAGATCGATCGCCATCAGCTCCGGGCGCGCCGCCTCGGTCGTCAGCGCGTCGAGGGGCTCAGTCATCGCGGCGCGTCGGGTCGAGGGCGTCGCGCAGGCCGTCGCCGAGCAGATTGAGCCCGACGACGGCGAGCGTGATGAACACGGCCGGGCCGAGCAGCGTCCACCAGGCGGTCGCCGCGAGCGCGCGCGCGTCGCTGACCATCAGCCCGAGCGAGGCCTCGGGCGGCTGCGTCCCGAGCCCGAGGAAGCTGAGCCCGGACTCGGTCAGGATCGCCCACGAGAGCGACAGGGTCACCTGGACGATCACCGGCGCCGCGACGTTCGGGAGGATGTGGCGGAACAGCAGCCGCGGCGACGAGAAGCCGAGCACGCGTCCCGCCCGCACGAAGTCGGCGTCCTGCAACGCGAGCACGGGCCCGCGCGCCACGCGGGCGAAGATCGGGGTGTAGACGATGGCGATCGCGATCGCCGTGTTGAACCAGCCCGTGCCGAGCGCGCTGACGATCGCGAGCGCGAGCAGGATCGCGGGGAAGGCGAACAGGACGTCGCTGACCCGCATCACGATCGCGTCCACCCAGCCGCCGAAGAACCCCGCGGCCACGCCGGCGACCGTGCCGATCGAGCCGGCGAGCGCGACCGACAGGAGCGCGACCTCGAGCGACGCCTTCACGCCCTCGATGCAGCGCGAGAAGATGTCCCGACCGAACTGGTCGGTGCCGAGCCAGTGGCGGTGCGAGGGGCCGAGCAGGCGGTCGAGCGGCTGCTGCGCCACCGGGTCGTACGGCAGAACGTGGATCAGCGCGGCGAACGCCCCGACGAGCAGCAGCGAGGTGATCACGGTACCGATCCGGCCGCTCGGGCTGCGCAGGAGGCGCCGCAACCAGCCGCTCCGCGGCACCGCGGCTGCAGGCAGCGCCTCGCCGATCACCCCCGCACTCACGCGCGCCCCTCGCCGGCGCCCGCTCCCGGCCGGCGGAGCCGGCCTCCGCGGTCGCCTGACGCCGCTCGCGGCACGGTGCTCTCCGGGGCCGTATTCGCATACTGTCCCCTCCGGCCCCGCACCGCGAGCGGCGTCCGAGGAACGCGCGTGGTCATAAGTTCCGCACCCTCGGGTCGATGCGCTGGTAGAGCATGTCGGTGAGGAAGTTGACGAGGACGAACGCGGCGGCGATGACGAGCACCGTGCTCTGGACGACTGCGTACTCGCGCTCGCCGATCGCGTTCAGGACCTGCCGCCCGAGCCCGGGGAGCGCAAAGATCTGCTCGACGATCACGGCGCCGCCGAGCAGATAGCCGAACTGGATGCCCACGATCGTGACGATCGGGATCAGCGCGTTGTGCAGGACGTGACGGATCGCGATCCGCCGCGGGTGGAGACCCTTGCCGCGGGCCGTCCGGACGAAGTCGCGGCTCGACACCTCGATCACCGCCGAGCGCGTCGTCCGCATCACCGGCGCCGCGAGGCCGAACCCGAGCACGGCCGCAGGGAAGATCATCTGCTGGAAGTTCGTCCACGGGTCCTGCCACGGCTTCCGGTAGTCGCCGCCGTTCGGGAAGTAGTTGAACTTCGTGGCGACGATCGTGACGATCGCGGTCGCGAGGACGAAGCTCGGCACCGAGAGGCCGAGCAGGCCGATCGACTGTCCCGTCGTGTCGCGGATGCCGTTTGGCCGCGACGCGGCGGCGACGCCGAGCAGGACGCCTGCGACCGAGCCGATAATCGTCGCGAGCAGCGCAAGCTCGACCGTCACCGGGAGCGCAGAGGCGGTCATCGACGAGACCGCGGCGCCGGTCGAGAGCGAGATCCCGAGGTTCCCCTGCAGAACGCTCGAGATCCACGAGTAGTACTGCTGCCAGAGCGGCTGGTCGATCCCGTAGTAGTGCTCGAGCGCGACCTTCTGCGCGTGGCTCAGCACGCCCGTCTCGGTTCCGAACTGCGCGCTGATCTCGTTCCCCGGCACGACGCGCAGGACGATGAAGACGAGGATCGAGACGCCGACGAGGGTCAGCAGCGAGCCGACGAGTCGCCGCAGCAGGCGGTGGCGGTAGAGCCGCCCGAGCCGGCCGGCTCGCGGACCCTCGTCGTCGAGCAGGAGCCCCGGGAGTTCGATGATCGGTTCGGTCAACGGAAAAGTGCCGGGGCCGCTCGGGCCGGCCCCGGCACCACTACCACGTCTACTTCAGGAACGTCTGGCGGAGGTACTTCAGCGAGCCGTTCGGCATCGGGAGGAAGCCGTGGACGCGCTTCGTGATCACCCGGTAGTCGTACGAGCTGAACAGCCAGACCCAGGCCGCGTTGCCCTCGAGCGTCTCGCCGATCTTCTTGTAGATGGCCTTCCGCTGCTTGACGTTCGACGTCGCCCGCCCCTGCGTGAACAGCTGGTCGAGCTTCGGCGAGGAGAAACCGGCGACCTTGTTCAGGTTCCCCGTCGAGGTGAAGTAGCGGTTGTACATCGTGTCCGGGTCGACGCGGCCGCCGTTGAGTGCGATCGCCGCGTCGAAATCGGCCGCCAGCCAGCGCTTGACGTACGTTCCGGAGTCGAGGATCTGCAGGTCGAGGTTGATGCCGACCTTCTTCAGCTGCGCCTGGGCGCTCTGCGCCTCGTTCACGGCCGTCGCGTACTCGCCGGTCTCGACGATCGTCTTGATGGTCACGCCTCCTGACATCCCGGCGGCTTTGAGGAAGGCCTTCGCCTTGTTCGGGTTCGGCTTCGGGCACGGCCGGTCGTTCGGATTCGAGGCGTACGCGGGACTCGTGATCGGGCCGATGACGTGGCCCTCGCCGAGCGCCGCGGAGTCGAGCACCTCCTTGCGGTTGAGCGCGCACTGGATCGCGAGCCGCACGTACTGCTTCGTCAGCGGGCCGCTGCGCGCGTTCAGCTGGAGCACGTGGTAGTTCAGCGACGGCGTTCGCAAGACCTTGAGGCCGCTGCCCTTGACCTGCCTGGCGACGAGCGGGTCGCTGATCAGGCCGAGCTGGACCTGGTTCGCGCGCAGCGCCGACACGATCGAGGCCTCGTCCGGGATGATCCGGAACTCGACGGTCGCGAGCTTCACCTTCTTGCCCCAGTACGTCGGGTTGGCCACGAGGTCGAGCGACTGGTTCGGCGTCCACTTCGAGAACTTGAACGGGCCGGTGCCGTTCGGTTTCTTCACGAACGAGCCGGAGGCGATGTCGGCACTCGAGAGCATCGCCGTGTTCAGGTCGGCGAGCGCGGCGAGGAGCGGCACGTCCGGCGCGTTCAGGTGCAGGACGACGGTGCGGGCGTTCGGCGTGTCGACCGAGGTGATCGGGGAAAGATTCGAGCGCGCGACCGCGGCCGTCGCAGGGTCGAGGATCCTGGCGATCGTCGCTTTCACGTCCGTCGAGTCGAACGCGCTGCCGTCGTGGAACTTCACGCCGGCGCGCAGGGTGAGCGTGAGCGTCTGCGCCCCGTCCGAGAACTTCCACGCCGTGGCGAGGCCCGGAACGATGTCGAGCTTCGGCGTCAGCTCGACGAGCGTCCCGTAGATCAGGTCGAGCGTCTGCACCGACTGGAACGCGGTTGCCTTGTTCGGGTCGAACTGGTCGATGTCCGCGGTGCGGCCGACGACGAGCTTGCCGCTTGCGGCCGAGGTGGCGACGCTCGCGGTCGACGATCCCGCGAGCGCGGCGAAGACGACGAACGCCGCGGCGAGCGCGGCGACGGGCAGGCGACGCAGCATGCGCCGTTGCATCCCAACTCCTTCCTACTCGACCTGGACGGCTGACCGGACGCGACCTACGCTCACACACCGAATTGGTCGTGTCAATCGGAGTCCGGCGGACTCGCTGAGCCCGCAGCTGCGACCGGCCGAGCCCGGCGACGCCGCGTCTCTGGCGACGATCTTCGTCCGCTGCTGGCGCGGCGCGTACCGGGGCGTCGTCGCGGACGAGGTGATCGACAGGCTCGACGCGGGCACGCTCGAGCGCTGGTGGGCCCTGTTGATCCGCGAGGGCGAGGTGGTCGTCGCGACCGAGCGCGGCGTCGCCGTGGGGATGGCCCGCTTCGGCGCCGCGGACGACGACCCCGGTCGGGGCCATCTCTACAGCCTCTACGTCGACCCCGACGCGTCCGGGGCGGGGATCGGGCGGATGCTGCTGGCCCACGTGACATCGCAGCTCGCCGCCGCCGGCTACGCGACCGCGACGCTCTGGGTGTTCGCGGGAAACGAGCGGGGAATCCGGTTCTACCGCGCCGCCGGCTGGGAGCCGACCGGCGCGGAGCGAGTCGAGGACGAGTGGGGCGCGCCCGAGCTCCAGCTCTCGATCTCCTTGGCCTGAAGCGCCTCGCGTCCACCACAGCCACGTCCCGGTGCCAGGCAACGGGCCGAGTCGGATCAGGACCGGTCCCGGTGCCAGGCAACGGGCCGAGTCGGATCAGGACCGGTCCCGGTGCCAGGCAACGGGCCGAGTCGGATCGGGACCGGTCCCGGTGCCAGGCACAGAGTCGAGCCGGATCGGACAGGTCTGGCGACCTAGCGCAGGTCCCCGAGCGCGACGAGTGTCTCGCGGGCGGCGGCGATGCCGAGCGGGAGGAGGTCGAGCGCGAGCCGCTCGTTCGGGGAGTGCGCGTTGCCGTCCGGGAGGTCGAAGCCGGTGAGGATCGTCGGGATGCCCTTCGCGGCGAGCGCCGGGACGATCGGCAGCGTTCCGCCGCCGCGCACGAGCAGCGGGCGAACGCCGAGCACCCGCTCGAAGGCGTCGAGACCGAGCCGGATCGCCGGCGAGCCCGGGTCGATCAACCCGGGTGCGCCCGTCGCGAGGCGGGTCACCTCGACCTCGGCGCCGGCCGGCGCTCCCTCGCGGAGCAGCCGTTCCGCAGCGGCCGCAACCTCCTCGACGTCCTGGCCGGGCGCGAGGCGGACCGAGACGTTGGCCTCCGCTGCCGCAGGCACGATCGTCTTCTGGAGGTGCGCCGAGCCGGAGTCGAGACCGTGCACGTCGACCGACGGCTCGGCCCACGTGCGGTGGTAGAAGCGCGCAGCCGCGGCGGAGTCCGCCGCGCGTGCGCCCTGCGCCGCCAGCATCTCCGAGCCGCCGACGAGCTGCGCCCAGTCGGCGACCTCCTGCTCGGTCGGCTCGGCGATCCCCGCCCGGAGCGCCTCCGGCAGCCGCCCGTCCCGCGGGACCACTGCCGCCAGCGTCTCGATCAGCGCGTGAGCCGCGTTGAGCGCGGCCCCGCCGTACATCCCCGAATGGAGGTCGCGCTCGCCGGTGCGAACACGGACGTGGAGGTAGCACAGGCCGCGCGTCGCGACGTTGAAGACGGGAACGCCGCGCCGGTGGAAACCGCTGTCGAAGATGATCGCCGCGTCGGCGCCGCGCTCGTCCGACTCGAGCCACTCGACGAGCGAGGTGCCGATCGTCTCCTCCTCCCCGTCGCATGCGAACCGCACGTTGACCGGCAGCTCGCCGGCGGCGGCCAGATCCGCGGTCGCCCTGAGGAGCATGTAGAGCTGGCCCTTGTCGTCGGCGGCGCCGCGGGCGTAGAGCCAGCCGTCGCGGATCGTCGCCTCGAACGGCGGACTCGTCCACAGCTCGACCGGATCGACGGGCTGGACGTCGAAGTGCCCGTAGCAGAGGACGGTCGGAGCAGCGTCGGAGCCGGACGACGCGCGGAGCTCGCCGAGGGCGAGCGGCTGTCCGTTCCAGTCTGCGAGCTCCGCCTCCCCACCCGCGCCGCGCAGGGCGTCGCGCACCCATTCGCCGGCGCGCACGACCTCGTCGTGGCAGCCCGGATCCGCGCTCACGCTCCGGATCGCGAGAAACTCGCCGAGCTCGTGCAGCCAGGACGGATCGATGTCCACGATCGGCGGACGGTACCGCCTGCGTAGGATCGGCACGGAGCCCACGTGACCCTGGCGAGATCATGGCCGGCACTCATTGCCGTGGCGGCGCTCGCGGCGGCGCCGGCGGCGAACGCGCACATCCGCTCGGGCATCGTGGCCACCGACTACCGCGCAAGCGTCGCACCCGCCTGCTCGGCCTTTCCGTCGGTCTGAGCAGGATTCCGGTGCTGCTACACGGTGTCGTCCTCTCGGTCCTCCCCGCCACGTCGGCCCGCGTCGCGGTGGTGCTCACGATCTGGGCGGGCGCTGCCGCCACGGCCGTCGGCTTGGCCGTGTTCTTCGAGCTGCTCGAGCGCGGTCAGACCGTCCCGTCCGAGTTGGTGTAGACGAACGGGCGCAGCCGCCGGGGCACGACCACAGCCGTTTCGGCGGCGGCCACGAGCGCGGTCGGGTCGCCGGGATTGCCGGCGAACATGTCCCAGTGGAGCGGCACGACCGCGTCGGCTTCGATCGCGCGGGCGAGCTCCGCCGCTTCCTTCGCGTCGAGGTTGCCGACGATGCCCTGAGCCTCGCGTGCCGCGTCGCGGCCGTTGATCGGCAGTAGCGCGAGGTGCGGTCGCAGCTCGCGCAGCCGCTCGACCAGACCGGGGAACGGAATCGTGTCACCGGCGTGGTAGACGCGGACGCCCGCAGCCTCGACGACGTAGCCGAGGAACGGCCCGAGTCGATACGCGTCCTCCGGGCCGTCCCCGTGGGAGGCGGGGACGCCGTGGACGACGACGCCGCCCTGCTCCAGCCCTCCGTGCCCGGTGAGCCCCGCGATGCGCGCGGAATCGACTCCGAGCGACGCGACGCGCTCGACGAGCTCGTGTGGGACAACGACGACCGCGTCCGGCGAGGCTGCCGCGATCCTCGGGAGCGCCTGCTCGTCGAGGTGGTCCAGGTGGTCATGCGTGACGAGGACGAGGTCGACGCCGGTCGCCTCCTCCGGCGCGAAGGCCGGCGGCACGAGCCGGTCGGGATGGGGGCTCAGGAAAGGATCGACGAGCACGGTCCGGCCGCCGAGGCGCAGCGCCACGCTCGACTGGCCGAGCCAGAGCAGCGCGACGGCGCGATCGCCCGTCTCGATCCCCGCGAGCCGGTCGAGCGGAGAGCTCACGTGGGCGTCAGCTGCACCTTGACCGCCGGTCCGCCGCGATCGGCGAGAGCCGCGAACGCGTCCTCGTACCGGTCGAGCGGGAACGAGTGGCTGACGAGCGGGCCCGTGTCGAGCAGCCCCGCGGCGAAGAGCTCCGTCACCCAGCCCCAGGCGTTCCGCGAGGCGCCGAAGATCCCCTGGACGCGGAGGTGGCCGAGGGCGATCGTGTCGGCGTCGGCGCCGCCGGCGCGTCCCGAGATCCCTTCGAGGACGACCGTCCCGCCGCGGCGCGCGAGCCCGAGCGCGGTCCGCACGCCGTCCGGGGTGCCGGCCGCCTCGAAGACGAGGTCGAACGACGCGCTGAGCCCGGCGGCGTCGTCCTCACGGACGTCGTGCGTCTCGGTCGCGCCGAGCCTGCGCCCGAGCTCGAGCCGCGCCGCGCGCGTGCCGACGAGAGCGAGGCGTGCCGGGCTCGAGAGGCGGAGCAGCGCGACGGCCAGCAGACCGAGCGTGCCGGCGCCGACGACCGCGACGCTCAGGCCCGGGCGGAGATCGACCTCGAGCAACCCCTGCGCAACGCACGCGGCCGGCTCGAGCACGGCGGCCGCCGCGACGTCGGCTCCATCCGGCAGCCGATGGACGAGCTGCGCCGGAACGCAGAGGGCCTCGGCGAACGCGCCGGGATGCGTGAAACCCGTCTCCGCGTACTCGGCCGCGCAGAGGTTCGTCCGCCCCTCGCGGCAGCGGGCGCAGACACCACAGGCACGGAACCCCTCCGCGACGACGACGTCGCCGGGGCGGAGGCCCGCGACGTCCGGCCCGAGCGCGGCGATCGTCCCCGCCCACTCGTGACCGGGGATGATCGGGTAGCGGACGAACGGCGCCGGCCGGCGGCCCTCCAGCAGCTCGACGTCGGAACCGCAGATCCCGGCGGCGCCGACGCGCACTTGCACCTCGCCCGGGCCCGGCTCGGGCGCCGGCACCTCCCGCACCGCCGCCGCGCCGGGCCGCTCGACGACGAGCGCCCGCATCGCGGTCACGGCACCTCGGCGCGGAGAGCCTGGCGGAACTGCCAGTCGTCGGCGAACAGGTTGAACTGCACCGGGTTCCGCGGGTGCGCCGCGATCACGTCCTCGTCGATCGTGACGCCGAGCCCGGGGCCCTGCGGAAGCAGGAACGACCCCTCCTCAACGGCCGGATTGCCCGGCGCGGCCGCCTTGACGAACTCCTCCGCGAAGTCGTTGAAGTGCTCCTGGATCTTGAAGTTCGGCGTCGCAGCCGCGAGATGGAGGGCGGCCGCGGTCGAGACCGGGCCGCCGACGTTGTGCGGCGCGACGAGCACGTAGTAGGACTCGGCCCAGGCCGCGATCTTCCGCGTCTCCGAGATCCCGCCGCACATCGTCGGGTCGGGCTGGACGACGTCGGCGGCCTGCAGCTCATAGAGCTCGCGAAACTCGTGGCGCACGTGGATCCGCTCGCCGGTCGCGACCGGGATGGAGACGCGATCGGCAACCTTCTTCAGCGCCTTCAGGTTCTCGGGGGGCACGGGCTCCTCGATCCACCCGGGCGCGAAGGGCTCGAGCTCGCGCGCGAGCCGCACCGCCTCCGCCGGCGTAAACCGGCCGTGCATCTCGATCAGGATCTCCGTCTCGGGGCCGACCGCGTCGCGCACCGCCTCGACGAGCTCGAGGGCGCGGCGCCGCTCGTCGGGCGTCAGCTCCCACGAGCCCGCGCCGAACGGGTCGAGCTTGAGCGCACGATAGCCCTTCTCGACGACGCTCCGCGCCGCCTCGTGGAACTCCGCCGGGGTTCGCTCGACCGTGTACCAGCCGTTCGCGTACGCCTTGATCCGGTCGCGGACGGCACCGCCGAGCAGCCGGTAGACCGGCTGGTCGAGCGCCTTGCCGACGATGTCCCAGCAGGCCGTCTCGACGCATGCGATTCCCGACATGGCGATCTGACCGGCGCGCGCGTAGTCGTTCCGCATCATCCGCTGAACGAGCGACTCGACCTCGAAGGGGTCGCTGCCGAGCACGTGATTCGGCACGGCCTCGGCCAGATAGCCGAGCAGCGCGTCGGTGTGGTTGATCATCCGCACCTCGCCGACGCCTTCGAGCCCGTCGTCCGTGCGCACGACGACGAAGGTCAGGTTCCGCCAAGCGGTGCCGAGGACGAGCGGCCGGACCTCGGCGATCTTCACGTTCTCTCCACGGCCGAGGCGACACGCTCGAGGACTGCGACGCCGAACGGCGGCAGACGCACGGCGCCGTCGTGGGCGGCGCCGGTGACGAGATCGCGGCGGCTGCCGTCGAGCGCGACGGTCCGTTCCTCGTCCGCGTGGTTGAGCACGACGAGGAGGCCGCCCTCGCGAAGCGGCACGAGCTCGACGCCGTCGGGCGGCTCGGCGACCGTGAGGCCGGCCTCCGCCGCGACGGCGGCGTAGAGCCCGCGCAGCGTGTCCACTCCGGCGGCGCCGGCGAGGTAGACGGCGCGTCCCGTTCCGACGGCGTGACTCGTCACGGCGGGAGTCTCGGCGAAATCGCCCTCCTCGTACAGGGCGAGCACCCGGGCGCCCTTCGGCTCGAGCTCCTCGTACCAGCCGTAGAAGCTGCCGTGCGGAACGCCGTCGACGCCCGCGAAGCGCACCTCGCGCTGGTCGAGCAGGCTCGCGAAGTCCGTCACCTCGACGCCGGCGAGCTCGTCGAGCCAGGCCGGCAGGGGCCGCTCCGGAACGGTGTCGCACCGGTCCTTCACGCCCGTGCGCGGCGCGAGCACGAGCACCCCCCCTCCCTCGACGTAGGCGCGCAACGCCGCCGCGAGCGCGGGGTCGACGACGTAGAGGCTCGGCGCAACCACGAGCCGGTAGCGCGAAAGGTCGTGGCCCGGCGAGACGACGTCGACGCCGAGGCCGAGCCGTCGCAGCGCCTCGTAATGCCGCTGAACGGTCTCCTCGTATGCGAGCGCCGGGTTCGTCGGCTGCACCTGGAGCGCAAAGCGCGAGTCGTAGTCGTGGAGGACGGCCGCCTCGCCGAGCGGCATCGCGTCCGTGAGCGCCGCGCGCAGGCTCTCGAGCTCGCGCGCGAGGTCGACGAGCTCGCGGAAGCGCCGGCCCGGCAGCCCGTGCGCGTCGAGCACGCCGCTCCAGTGCTGCTCGGTGCCGAACCGGGCGGTGCGCCAGCGGAAGTACGTGACGAGATCCGCGCCGTGCGCGATCGCCTGGTAGGTGAGGAGGCGCATCTGCCCGCGCCTCGACGAGCGCACCGTCTCCCAGCCGAGCGAGCCGACCTGCTGCTCCAGCACCCAGACGGGAGCGTCTTTGAATCCGCGCATGGCGTCGGCGCTGAGCGCCGGCGTCGACCAGCGCGACGTGGGATCGAGCAGCGGGTAGTTGTCCCACGAGACGACGTCGAGCTCCGCGGCGAGGCGCTGGTAGTCGATCTCGGGGAACCGAAACCCCATCAGGTTGTGGGTGATCCGCTGCTCGGGCGGGCACCGCCGCCGTAGCACCTCGGTCTGGAGGCGGACGTACGCGACGTAGCTCTCCGAGACGGAGCGGCGAAAGTCGAGCGCGAGCGACGGGTTCGGCGAGAAACGCAGGAAGCCCTCGGGCAGCGGCACGGGGTCGCCGGCGGGCAGCGGGATCTGGCTCCACGCGTCGTACGTCTGGCTCCAGAAGACGGTCCCCCAGCTCTCGTTCAGCGCCTCGAGCGAGCCGTAGCGCTCGTGCAGCCAGTCGTGGAAGGCCTCCCTGCACTGCAGGCAGAAGCAGCGGCCGCCGAGCTCGTTGTCGAGCTGCCACGCGACGACGCGCGCGTCGCCCGCATAGCGCTCCGCCATCGCGCCGACGATCCGGCGGGTTGCCTCGTGCAGGGCCGGCTGGTTCGGGCAGGCGTGCCTGCGGTGGCCGAACGGATGGATGCGCCCGTCGAAGCGCACGGGCAGGATCTCCGGGTGCCGCTCGACGAGCCACGCGGGCGGCGCCGCGGTCGGCGTCCCGAGGATCACCTCCAGCCCACGGCTCGCCATCACCCCGATCGCCTCGTCGAGCCAGCCGAAGTCGAACTCACCCGGGGCCGGCTCCAGCCTCGACCACGCGAACTCGCCCATCCGGACGACCGACAGGCCGGCCTCGGCCATCAGCGCGGCGTCCGTCGGCCAGCGCTCCCGCGGCCACTGCTCCGGGTAGTACGCGGCGCCGAGCCGAGGGCCCCGCCTCATCCCTGCACCGTCCCGGCCATGATCCCCGACACGAGCCGCCGCTGGAAGACGAGGAAGCCGATCACGAGAGGCAGCGTGCTCACCACCGACCCCGCCATCAGCACGTCGTACGGCGTGCGCCCCGGCGGCCCCTGGAGCGAGCGCAGCAGCACCGGCAGCGTCCAGTGGTCGGGCGACGGCAGCACGACGAGCGGCCAGAGGAAGTTGTTCCAGCTCGCGATGAAGACGATGATCCCGAGGCTGATCAGCGCCGGCCTGGCGACCGGGAGCACGAGGTGGGTGAAGATCCGCAGCTCCGAGGCGCCGTCGACACGCCCCGCGTCGATGATCTCATCGGGGATCGACAGCATGTACTGGCGCATGAAGAAGATCCCGAAGGCGTTCGCGGCCCACGGGACGATCAGCGGCCAGGGCGTGTCGATCCAGTGAAAGGTGTTCCGCATCATCACGAAGAGGGGCACCACGATCGCCGCGAACGGGATCACGAGCGTCGCGATCACGAACGCGAACAAGAGGCCGCGCCCGGGGAAGCGGAGCTTCGCGAAGGCGTAGCCGCCCATCGCGCACAGAAGCAGCGACAGCGCCGTCGTCGCCGTGGCGATGTAGAAGCTGTTCCAGAGCGCCCGCCACGCGTTCCCCTGGTGGAAGAAGGACGCGAAGTTGTGCAGCGTCGGATGCTCCGGCAGGAAGCTCTTCCCGGCGAAGATCTCCGGGAACGGCTTCAGCGCCGAGACCGCCATCCAGACGAACGGGAAGACCATGAACGCCGCGGTCGCCGCGAGCGCGACGTAGACCGCGGACTTGACGAGGAGCTCGCGGTTCAGACGCGCGGTCATCGCCGCTCCAGGTAGCGGTCGCGGCGGCTGACGAGCAGGTACTGCGCGATCGCGATCGCGAAGATGACCATGAAATAGATCCAGCTCATCGCGGCGCTGTAGCCGACGCGCAGGAACGCGAACGTGTTACTCCAGATCTCCATCACCGGCGTCGTCGTCGCGTTGGCGGGCCCGCCGTTCGTGAGCAGCAGCGGCTCGGTGAAGAGCGAGAAGGTGCCGATGATCGAGAGCGTGATCGCGAAGACGATCACCGGCCGCAGCAGCGGAACGGTGATCCGCCAAAAGACGCTCACCGGCCCCGCTCCGTCGACGCGCGCCGCCTCGGCGAGCTCCGGCGGGATCGCCTGGAGCCCGGCGAGCATGATCAACATGTTGTAGCCCAGCCACGCCCAGAGCACGAGCAGGCCGAGCGAGATCCGTGCCCACCATGTCTCGTCGAGCCACGGGACCGGCGAGACGCCGAGGAACGAGAGCATCCTGTTCGCGTACCCCGCCTGCCGGTCGAAGAGCAGCTGGAAGGTGAAGGCCGCAGCGACCGTGCCGGACATGATGTACGGCAGGAAGATCACCGTCCGCCACAGTCCCTGCAGGCGGACGTAGCGGCTGTTCAGGAGCGAGGCCAGCACGAGCGCGAGCAGCGTCATCGCCGGGACGTAGATCAGAAACAGCAGCGCCGCGTTCAGCATCGACTGCCAGAACAGCGAGTCGTGCAGCAGGGCGCGGTAGTTGTCGAGGCCGACCCAACGCGCCGGCCCGAGCAGGGACCAGTTGCGCAGGCTCAGCCAGACCGAGAAGCCGATCGGATAGAGGCTGAACGCGGCGAAGAGAACGAAGAACGGCGCGAGGAAGAGCAGCGGCCAGAGGTGCCTGCGGCCGCGCGCACGCAGGCGCGCGAGCCCGGCCGCCCGTTGTGGACGGACGGCCGGGCTCGCCTCGACGAGCGGGGCGGGACGGCTCATGGACCTAGGCGAATCCCGACCCACGCTCCTAGTGGCGACCCGTCCTCGACCGGATCTCCTTCGCTGCGTTCTTGAGCGCCTGCTGCGCGGTCTCCTTGCCGAGCGCGTACTTCTGCAGCTCCGCCGACATGAGCTGGTCCATCTGCTCGTAGTCGCTCGAGTAGACGTGCGCGACCGGAGTCTGGCGCGCCGCCTGCTCGAACAGCAAGCGCACCTTCTGACCGCCGTAGTAGGGATCGCCTTCGCGCATGAACGGGCTCCGCCACGCCGTCATCAGCGACGGGAAGAGATCGGTCTGCCGGTAGATGGTCGCCTGCGTGTCGGCGCGTCCCAGGTGGTACTGAATGTACGCCCAGGCGGTGTCCGGGTTCGAGCTCGACTTCAAGATCGCCAGCGCCGAACCGCCGTCGTTCGACGCATGCACGCCCTTCGGCGTCCAGGCGGGCAGCGGGAAGACGCCCCAGTCGCCGCTCGTCTTCGGCGCGAGCCAGCTCTTCAGGAACGTTCCCATCCAGACCGCCATCGGCAGCGTCGCCACCTTGCCGTCGTTGATCGCCTTGTACCAGGGGTCGGTCCACTCGGGGAGGTTGCCGAGGACGCCGGCCTGCCAGAGCTTGCCCATGTACTGGAGCGTGGCCAGGATCTTCGGGTTCCTGTCGAGGATCACGTTCCCCTTCGCGTCCACGTAGCCGAGCCCCTGCTGCCACAGCAGGTCCTCGAAGAAGCGGGCGTCGTTCTGCGCCTTCGACTGGAGCCAGATCGGGACGCCGATCTCCTTCAGCTTGAGCGCAGCGCGGTAGTAGTCGTTCCACGTCCGGATCGTGTTCGGGTTGACGTGTGCCTGCTTGAAGAGGCTCCGCCGGTAGAAGACGGCCATCGGGCCGGAGTCCCACGGCATCGCGTAGACGCGGCCGTTGAGCGTCGCCTCGTTCCACTTGTACGACTGCACGGTCTTGCGGTACGGCTTCACGCGGCTCGTGACGTCCGAGAGGATGCCGAGCTTCGCGAACTGCGCCAGGTGCGAGTCCTCGATGCAGCTCACGTCGGGGAAACCGCTGCCGGCGGCCGCGCTGAGCTGGAGCTTCTGGTAGACGTCCTGCGGCTTGATCTGGACGTACTTCATCTCGATGCCGGGATGCGCCTTCGCGAAGCCGGCGTCGACGGACTTGAGAGCGTCGTCGGTGGGGGTCCAGCACCAGATCGTGAGTGTCGTCGCGGCTCGGTGGGCGCCGCCCGCGGTCGCGCCCGCGGCAAGAAGGAGAGCGCCGGCCGCGACCGCCGCGACGGCTCCCGCAATGCGTCGGAGGTTCGAAGTCCCGTTCATGCAGCGCCTCCTGGCTGAGCGGAAAGATGTGAACGGTCACATGACCGCGTGACCGGTAACATGACGCAACGATGCGTCTACGTCAAGGCCCGATGTGAACGGTCACGGCGCCGGAGCGAGGCGCGCCACGATCCGCGACGTCGCCTCGCAGGCGCACGTCTCGCATCAGACGGTCTCCCGGGTGATCAACGGCCACGACAGCGTCGCCGAGCCGACGCGGCGCCGCGTGCTCGACGTCATCGAGCGGCTCGGCTACGTGCCCAGCCCGATGGCGCGCGGCCTGATCTCGAACCGAACACATTCGCTCGGCATGGTGACCGCCGACGTGTCGGACGGGTTCTTCGCGCGCGCCGTGGCCGGCGCCGAGCTGGAGACGCGACGGCGCGACTACTACCTGATCGTCGGCGCCGTCGAGGAGTCCCCGCACGACGAGGAGGGGACCGGCTACCTGCGCCTGATGCTCGAGCGGCGCGTCGAGGGCCTCATCCTCGCCCGTCCCGGGGTCGTTCTCTCCGGCGAGCAGCTGCAGGGAGCCGCCGGCGCGGGCATCCCGCTCGTCTCGATCGGCTCGGTCGAGCTGCCGGGCTTCACCGTCGTCGACGTCGACAACCGCCGCGGCGGCTTCGACGCGACGTCGTACCTCGCCGACCGTGGCCATCGCGAGATCGCGACGATCGTCGGCCCGCTGGACTGGCCGTCGGCGCGGGCGCGCCTCGCGGGGTATCGCGACGCGCTGGCCGCTGCCGATCTGAGCCCGAACCCGGCCCTCGTGGAGACCGCGCCGGACTGGGGCCCGGAGAGCGGCCATGCCGCGATCGCGCGGCTGCTGGAGCGCGGGACGTCGTTCAGCGCCCTGTTCGCCCAGAGCGACCTGATCGCGGTCGGCGCGATCCGGCAGTTGCGCGTTGCGGGCTTGCGCGTGCCCGAGGACGTCTCGGTGATGGGCTACGACGACCTGCCGATCGCGGCGTACGTCGATCCCCCGCTGACGACCGTGCACCAGCCGATGCGGGAGGTCGGCGAGCTCGCTGCGGCAGTGGTACTCGACCGCCTGGCCGGCCGCGCGACTCCGGGCCCGGGCCCGCATTTGCTTCCCGCGAGCCTCGTCGTCCGCCAGAGCGTGGCGCCGAAGCGGCCCGGCTGAGGAGACGCCGCCCCGGGCGGGGTTGCCCTCGCCGCTCTGCTCGGCTTCCATTCGACGGGTGGTGGACGCCGCACGACGCGCCTTCGCCGCCGGAGAGCTCCGGGTCGGATCGCTCGTCTTCCCCTGGCGGCCGGTCGCTCAGGGGCTGGCCGTGGGCGTCGTGCTGACGACCATCGGCTTCGCCGAGGGGGGTCTCGTGCCCCGCACGTGGCGCCTCGCGAGCATCGCGGTCCTCGTGCTCGCGGCGACCGCCCTTCTCTCGCGTGAACGGATCGTCCTCCGCCGGCTCGACTGGTTCGTGCTCGCCGCGCTCGCGGCGCTGGTCGTGTGGACGGCGCTGAGCGCGGCCTGGTCGTCGCAGCCGACCGCGTCGCTGCTCCAGGCCGAGCGAGTGCTCGTCTACCTCGCGGGCGTCCTCGCGTTCCTGCTCGTTGCCGAGCGGGCGGCGCTGCCGCACGTGCTCGTGGGAGCGCTCGCCGGGATCACGGTGATCGCGGCGTACGGTCTGACGAGATACGTCGTCGCCCCGCCTCCGCTCGACCAGTTCGAGGGCAAGCTGCTCTATCAGCCGTTCGGCTACGCGAACGCGCTCGGGATCTTCACGGCGATCGGAATCGTGCTGGCGGTCGGGCTCGCCTTCTGGGCGCAGGGGGCGACGGCACGCGCGGCCGCGCTGGCGCCGATTCTCGTCCTGGCTCCGGCGCTCTACTACACCTCCAGCCGCGGAGCCTGGCTCGCGCTCGTCGGCGGACTCGCCGTCGTCGTCGGCTTCGGCAGCCGCGCCCGGCCGGCCGTCCTCGCACCGCTCCTGACGATCCTCGCCGCGGCGGTCGTCGCCGGCGTCGTCGCCGCCTCTCCGCACGACCGGACGCTGTCGCGCTTCGCCGGCGAGAACCGGCCGCACTACTGGCACGTCGCCCTGGACGACTACCAGGCCCACCCGGTGCTCGGCTCCGGCGCGGGCACGTACGGCAGCTACTGGCTCCGCCACCGGCCGGATCGATCCTTCACGCGAACAGCGCACAGCCTCTACCTGCAGTCGCTCGCCGAGCTCGGCCCCGTCGGGCTCGTGCTCGTGATCGCGGCTCTCGGCCTTCCGCTCGTCGCGCTCCGCGGGCGCCCGCATCCGCTCGCCGGCGCCGCCGCCGGCGGCTACGTCGCCTACCTCCTGCACACCGGCATCGACTGGGACTGGGAGATGCCGGCCGCGACGCTCGCGGGGCTCGCCTGCGGGGCGGCGCTCCTTCTCGCGGCCCGCGACGAGCGCGGCCCCGGGATCTCGCCGAGGACGCGCACGGCCCTCCTCGCCGTCGTCCTGGTGCTCACCGCAGTGGGATTCGTGCGCCTGGCGACCGGCCCGGCGACGCCCTTTGGCACTTGAAAATCCGATTGAATTTTCCCGCCGGACCCCCTACGGTTCAAGCGAGGGAGGGATGCGGCGACCGATGAGTGTGCGGCGGACTGGTGGACTCAAGCACGGCGGCAAGCTGGCGGGACTGCTCGTCGCGGCCGCGCTCGGGCTCCTGCTGTGCATCCCGGTCGGAAACTGGGGCGGCCAGGGCGCCTCGGCGGCGTACTACTACTACAACCCGGGCGGGACGCCGCTCGTGCTCGTGCTCTCCCCGGCGGCCAAGACGAACCCGGTCGGCACGAGCCACACCATCACGGCGACCGTCACCCAGGACGGCAACCCCGTCGAGGGCGTCACGGTCTACTTCAAGGTGACCGGCTCGGTCAACACCTTCGGCGATTGCACGACCGATGCCGCCGGCCAATGCACGTTCACCTACACCGGCCCGACGTTCCCCGGCGCCGACGTGATCACTGCGTTCGCCGACGCGAACGGGAACGGGACGCGTGACGCCGACGAGCCCGAAGCGACGGCGACGAAGGCGTGGGTCCTGCCCACCTCGACGCCCGGCCACGTGACGGGCGGCGGGCAGATCGTCGTCGCCGGCCACCCCGTCACCTTCAGCCTGACGGCGAAGAGCGACAGCGGCGGCCAGAAGGGCGAATGCACGGTCCTCGACCACGCCACCTCGCGAATGATCAAGTGCCTCGACGTCACGGCGCTCGTGCAGGCCGGCAACGAGGCGACGATCTACGGCGACGCCACCGACAACGGCCTCCCGACGACGTACGTGATCCACGTCGTCGACAACGGCGATGCCGGCCGCGGACAGGACACGTTCAGCATCTCGACCACGAGCGGCTTTTCCGCGAGCGGGACGCTCACGGCCGGCAACATCCAGGTTCACTAGCGCCCGGTCTCTTCAGATTCACGAGCATCCGCTCGCCCACAGCGGAAGCTCCGCCGCTCGAGTTCACCGCCCTCGATCTCGTGAGGTAGGGCGCGGGGCGCCGGTAGGCGCCCCGCGAGCCTGCGACTGCAGTCCGACGCAGGTCAGTGGCTCGAGCCGGCGAGGTGCAGCTTCCCGGAGAGCGTGGACGTGCGGCTCGTGAGGTCCACGCTACCCTCGCCGCTCCCCCGGGCGCCGGCAAACACGCCCGTGCTCGACGCCCCGTCCACCGTCCACGTGCTCGTGGCGACGGGGCCGGACGCGGTCTGACACCGGCGACAACCTCGGCGACGGGCACGTCTCCTACACCTACCTGCCGCCGGGGACGCACTGGTTGGCCGCCGAGCTCAGCAACGCCGATTCCACCAGCCTCGACCGCGCCGTCTGGTCCGGGCCGGTCATCCTCCACGTCCCGCGCGTGATCCGCTGCTGGCAAACAGGCTGGCGAGGATCCCCCGAGACCGGAACCCCGACCTTCAATTGCCGAATACGCCCCTCTAACCACACTTTAAGCGAGGACCACCGGTTATACTTTGGGTATGAAGACAGCGGTTTCGATCCCCGACAAGCTGTTCCGGCGAGCGGAGGAGCTGGCGCATCGGCTGGGCAAGTCGCGAAGCCAGGTCTACCGGGAGGCGCTGGCCGAGTACGTCGCGCGCCGCGAGCCGGGCGCTGTCACAGTCGCACTCGACGAAGTCGTCGAGGAGGTTGGCGGCGACAGTGACGAGTGGGTTGTCGAATCAGGCCGCAGCGCACTCGAACGGAGCGAGTGGTAATCAGCCAAGGCGACGTCCTCTGGGCGTCGCTTCCGGACCCAACAGGCTCGGGACCAGGCTTTCGTCGACCGGTCGTCGTTGTCCAGGGAGATCCTTTCAACGCCAGTCGGCTGGCGACGGTCGTCGTCGTTCCGCTGACGAGCAACCTCCGCTGGGCCTCTGCGCCGGGCAACGTCTTACTCTCCGCGAAACGGACAGGGCTCCCGCGCGACTCGGTCGCGAACGTCTCGCAGATCGTCGCCGTCGACCGCGCCATCTTCGCCGAGCGCGTCGGACATCTCTCGAGCGCCGATGTCGAGCCTGTTCTCGCGGGCATCGACCTCGTTCTCGGCCGCGAGTAAGTTCGCGCGTCCTTCCTGGACTAGTCGTAGTCGCCCCAGTCGAAGCTGTTGCCGCCGGTCTGGCTCGATGCGGCAGCGAGTGCCGGCCAGCGCGTCCCGATCGCAAGCGCCGCAGTCCGGGTCCTGTCTGACTATAATTCTGGTCATGACGGAGACACTGCCGCTTTCCGCGGTCAAAGCTCGCCTCTCCGAGCTGGTGGATCGCGTCGAGAGCGAGGACGATCGAATCGTCGTCACCCGGAACGGACGGCCGGCGGCGGTGCTCGTCAGTGCCGACGACCTCGAACGTCTCGAAGAGACGCTGGCAGTTCTCTCCGACCGCGAGCTCATGCGGAAGATCCGCGAGGGAGAGCGCGCGGCCGAGCGCGGTGACGTCGTCCCGCTCGACGAGCTGAAGCCCCGCCGCGAACGTCCGCGTTGAGTGGCTCGTCGTCGGCGCCTCGTCGTCGGAGCGCCGGCCGTACGCGACTTGGAGCGGCTGCCCGAGAAGGCGGCGGCGGCCGTCGTCGAGAGCTTCCACGCGATCGCGCGTGATCCTCGCCAGGGCAAGCCTCTCCGCTTCGAGCTCGAGGGGCTCTGGTCAGCGCGCCGCGGACCGTACCGGGTGATCTACCGGATCGACGAGGACCAGCGCGTCGTGACCGTGGTCGCTCTCGGCCATCGCGCCGATGTCTATCGAGGGCGTTGAGGTCTAGGAGCGTCGGTCGCTATTCGGGCGGTGTCGAGGAGTCATTGCAGACGGACGCGCGGCAGAGCCGCGCATCCTGAGGCGGCGCCGGCAAGCGGCGCCTAGGCGGTCGCCGCAGCCACGGCGAGCAGGTTCGCGCCCGTCTCGGGGTCGAAGAAGTGGAAGCCGCGCGGCTGCACGGCCAGACGCAGGCGCTCGCCGACCTTCGCCCGCGTCCGCGGGTCGACGCGGGCGTTGAAGAGCGACGTTCCCTCGCGGGCCAGCAGGCCCTCGTCCTCATCCTCGACGGCTGCGCGCAGGTCTTCCGCCTCGACCCGCGGCGCCTCGACCTCGAAGATCACGTGCGCGTCGGAGCCCAGCTCCTCCATGACGGCGACCGCGATCTCGATCTCCGGCAGGCCGCTCTCGGCAAACGCGGCGTCCTCGAACGACTCCGGCCGGATGCCGAGGACGAACGACGCGCCCTCCTCGACCGGCGGGCGCCGCTCCGGGTCGAGCGGGATGCGGAAGCCGCCGAACTCGACGGCCCCGTCGCTCACCGCCGCCTCGACGAGGTTCATCGAGGGAGAGCCGATGAACGCGGCGACGAACAGGTTGGCCGGGTCGCGGTAGAGCACCTGCGGCTCGTCCACCTGCTGCATGTGCCCGTCGCGCATGACCGCGACCCGCTGGCCGAGCGTCATCGCCTCGATCTGGTCGTGCGTGACATAGACCGTCGTCGTCCCGAGCCGCTCGTGCAGCCGCGCGAGCTCTGCCCGCATCCCGACGCGGAGCTTCGCGTCGAGGTTCGACAGCGGCTCGTCCATCAGGTAGGCGGCCGGCTCACGCACGATCGCTCGGCCCATCGCCACGCGCTGGCGCTGGCCGCCCGAGAGCGCACGCGGCCGCCGGTCGAGCATCTCCTCGAGTCCGAGCAGCCCCGCCACCTCCTGCACGCGGCGGCGGATCTCGCGCTTCGGCGTATGCCGCATCTTGAGGCCGTAGGCGAGGTTGTCACGGACGCTCATGTGCGGATAGAGCGCGTAGTTCTGGAAGACCATCGCGACATCCCGGTCGCGCGGCGCGAGGCCGGTGACGTCGCGCTCGCCGATCGTGATTCGGCCGTCCGTGACCGCCTCGAGGCCGGCGAGCATGCGCAGCAGCGTCGTCTTTCCGCAGCCTGACGGCCCGACGAGGACCATGAACTCGCCGCTCTCGATCTCCAGGCTGACCTCGTCGACGGCGGTGACGCCGCCGGGAAAGACCTTGGTCACGCCTTCGAAGACGATCCGGCTCACGCTGCGGCAGGATAACCGGCGATGACCACGATCACCTCCGTGGACGCGCTCGACGTCCGCTTCCCGACCTCGCGTTCGCTCGACGGCTCCGACGCGATGAACCCCGATCCCGACTACTCGGCGGCCTACGCGATCGTCCGCACCGACGAGGAGGCGCTGACCGGGCACGGCTTCACCTTCACGATCGGGCGCGGCAACGAGATCTGCGTCGCTGCGATCGCCGCGCTGCGGCCGCTCGTGGTGGGCCGCTCGCTCGAGGACATCGTCGCCGACCTGGGCGGGTTCTGGCGCTCGATCACCGGCGACAGCCAGCTCCGCTGGATCGGCCCGGAGAAGGGCGCGATCCATCTCGCCACGGCCGCGGTCGTGAACGCCGTCTGGGATCTCTACGCGAAGCGCGAGGGCAAGCCGCTGTGGAAGCTCCTCGTCGACCTGAGCCCGGAGGAGATCGTCCGCTGCGTCGACTTCCGCTACCTGACGGACGCGCTCACGCCCGCGGAGGCGCTCGAGCTGTTGCGCCGTCACGAGCCGACGAAGGCCGACCGCGAGCGCCAGATGCTCGAGGAGGGCTTCCCGGCCTACACGACCTCGATCGGCTGGCTCGGCTACTCGGACGAGAAGATGCGACGCCTCACGCGCGAGGCGGTGGAGCAGGGCTGGACGCATTTCAAGATGAAGGTCGGAGTCAGCCTCGAGGACGACGTCCGCCGCGCGACGCTCCTCCGCAGCGAGATCGGCGAGGAGCGCCGGCTGATGATGGACGCGAACCAGGCGTGGGACGTCGGGCAGGCGATCGAGAACATGCGCAGGCTGGCGGAGTTCGACCCGTACTGGATCGAGGAGCCGACGAGCCCCGACGACGTGCTGGGCCACGCGGCGATCGCCCGCGCGATTGCACCGATCCGCGTCGCGACCGGCGAGCACGTCCACAACCGCGTCATGTTCAAGCAGCTCCTGCAGGCGGACGCGATCGGCTTCTGCCAGGTCGACAGCTGCCGCCTCGGCGGCGTCAACGAGGTGATCGCCGTGCTCCTGCTCGCGGCGAAGTTCGGAGTGCCGGTCTGCCCGCACGCGGGCGGGGTCGGCCTCTGCGAGTACGTCCAGCACCTCTCTCTGTTCGACTACATCGCGGTGAGCGCCGACCTGAGCGACTGCGTGATCGAGTACGTCGACCACCTGCACGAGCACTTCGTCTGCCCGGTGGTGATGCGGAACGGCCGCTACGTGCCGCCGGAGGAGCCCGGCTACAGCGCGGAGATGAAACTCGACTCGCTCGAGCGCCATCGCTTCCCCGGCGGGGACGTGTGGATCGGGTCACGAACTTGACGTTGTCCCCGTCGGGCTCGTAACGTCGCGCTATCCACGACACTGGGGGTTAGCCGTGCCTCAAAGGGTCAAGCGCAGGCATCGCACCACCGCACTGGCCACGACCGTCCTCACTCTCGCCGTGATCTCGCTCACGGCGGGCGCCGGCAGCGCCGGTGCGATGCACGGGACGAAGGCGGCGGGAACGCCCGGGTTCGGCGACATGCCGCTCAGCGCGATGATCGCCGCCCGGAAGTCCATCCCCGTCCCGAAGAACCTCCCCAACTTCAAGGGGCAGACGGTCACCGTCATGGGCGACGGCGGCCACAACATGAACGTCTTCGGGTTCTGGATGCCCGAGTGGCGGAAGGCGGGCATCAAGCTGAAGGCGGTCGAGGTCCCGTTCGCCGACGTCTACAGCAAGGAGAAGGCCGAGTTCATCGCCGGCACGAAGGCGGTCGACCTCGTCGTCTTCTACCCGGCGTACATCGGCGACTTCGCGAGCAACGGGTATCTCCTGCCGCTCGACTCCTACATCAAGAAGGACAACCCGCACCTGAACGACGTGATCACGGCGTTCCGGAAGCTCTACCTCGGCTGGGCGGGCAAAATCTACGCCCTGCCCGAGGACGGCGACGTCCACATCTTCATCTACCGCAAGGACCTGCTGAACAACCCGGCCGAGCAGGCCGCGTTCAAGGCGAAGTACCACAAGAAGCTGACCCCCCCGAAGACGTGGGCCGACTACCTCCAGGTCGGGCAGTTCTTCACCCGCAAGGCCGGGGAGAAGCTCGCGGGCAAGACGCTGTCGCGGCCCTTCTACGGCTGCGCCGAGTACGGTCAGCGCGGCTTCTCGTGGGCCTGGTGGGCCGACCGCTGGGCAAGCAGCGGGCAGGCCTACTTCGACGCCAACATGAAGCCGATGATCGACTCGCCGCAGGCGATCGCAGCGCTGAAGAACATGGTCGCCGCGGTCAAGACCTGCTCGCCGCCGGACGTTCTCAACTTCGGCTACGACCAGTTGCGCGACTCATTGCTCAAGAACCAGACGTTGATGGTCGTGCAGTGGAGCGACGTGCCGAAGAAGGGCGCCGACCCGACCCAGAGCCAGGTCGCAGGCAAGCTCGGCTACGGGCCGCTGCCGGGAACGATGGTCAATGGAAAGCTCGTCGTCCGCTCGATGATGCCGGTCGGCCGCGTGCTCGCGATCACGAAGAACAGCAAGCACGCCGACGCCGCCTACTTCATGGCGAAATACATCAGCGACACGGTCAGCCGGTTCAACGTCTCGACGCCGCTCGACGGGCTCGATCCGTACCGGTACAGCCAGCTGAAGCCGAAGTACTACAAGGAGTTCAAGCCGGCCGACGCGAAGCTCTACCTCGCCACGGTCAAGGCCGCCCTCGAGCACGGCTTCCCGGAGATCTACATTCCGGGCGCCGCCCAGTACGAGGACGCGCTCGACCTCGCCGTGAACAAGGCCATCTCCGGCCAGGAGGATCCGGCGAAGGCGCTCCACGACGCGGCAAGCGCGTGGAACGACATCACCGACAAGCTCGACAAGAAGCACCAGACCGAGCTCTGGCGCAACGCGCTCAAGCAGTACAAGGCACTCGGCCTGATCAAGTAGACGCACGCTAAGCTCCTCCGCCGGCCCGAGCGGGGCCGGCGGAGGAGCGCTCGCGATGGCGACGACGAGGCGACAGGGTGGAGCGACCGCGGCCGGATGGAGTCCCGCCGCCCTCGTGGCGCGCCTGCCGCGACCGCGCCGGTCGGAGGCGCCGCTCTTCGCGTGGCTGATGGTCCTGCCGACCGTGGCCGCGCTGCTCGCGGTGACCATCTACCCGCTGATCTACTCGCTGCGGGAGAGCTTCTACCGGCTCGAGCTCTCCTTCTCGCCCGTCGCGCACTACATCGGATTCGAGAACTACGTCCACGCGCTGACGGACGATCCGCGCTTCTGGCCCGCGATGGGCCGGAGCTTCTACCTCGTCGGCCTCGGCGTCGCGATCGAGCTCGTGCTCGGCTTCGGTCTCGCGCTCGTGCTGAACCGGCTCGGGCGCTCCCGTACCTTCGTGACGGCGCTGCTCCTCGTCCCGGTGATGATCGCGCCGGTCGCGGTGGCAATCGAGGGCGTCGTCATCTTCAACCAATCCTGGGGCCCGCTCAACTACCTGCTCTCGCAGATCGGGATCAACGGGCCGGTCTGGCTCGGCGACCGCTCGGTTGCGCTGAACTCGATCCTGCTCGCCGATGTCTGGCAGTGGACGCCCTTCGTGGCGATCATCCTGGCCGCGGGCCTGCGCACGCTGCCCGAGGAGCAGTACGAGGCGGCGGCGGTCGACGGCGCGACCCGCTCGCAGCTCTTCCGGACGATGACGCTGCCGCTGCTCCAGCCGCTGATCATCGTCACCGTCCTGATCCGCGCGATGGACATCTTCAAGACCTTCGACACGATCTACGTGATGACGGGCGGCGGCCCGGGCTCGGCGACCGAGACGGCGAGCTTCTACACGTACCTGCAGGGCCTCCAGTTCTTCAGCTTCGGCTACGCGGCCGCGATCAGCTACATCCAGCTGATCGTGATCACGATCGTCGCGACGATCCTCGTCCGGCGAATGCGGAAGGGGCTCGGGTGAGCCGGCGGATCGCCAAGGACGGCCTGACGTGGCTCGTGATCATCGTCGCGCTCGCCTTCTTCCTGCTGCCGGTCGTCTGGATCTTCTTCACGTCGTTCAAGGCGCAGGGCGAGGTCTTCCACTATCCGCCCGTCTTCTGGCCGAAGCAGATCGACTTCCGCCATTACTCGTCGGTGCTCGGCGGGCCCGGCGGGCATGCACTCAAGGACAGCCTTGTCGTCGCCTCCGCGAACACCGGCCTGTCGCTGCTCGTCGGCGTCCCGACCGCCTACAGCATCAGCCGCTTCGGCGTCGGCGGACAGCATCTCGCGTTCTGGATCCTCAGCATCCGGATGTTCCCGCCGGTCGCCTCGGCCGTGCCGCTCTTTCTGCTCTTCCGCAAGTACCAGATGCTCGACACGCGCTGGGCACTGATCATCGCGTACCTGACCTTCAACGTCCCCTTCGTCGTCTGGTTTGTGAAGGGGTTCTTCGACGACCTGCCGCGCGATCTCGAGGAGGCGGCGCTCGTCGACGGCGCGACGCGCTGGCGCGCGTTCACGGGCATCGCGCTGCGGCTCGCCGTCCCGGGAATCGTGACGAGCGCGCTGCTCGCGTTCGTGTTCTCGTGGAACGAGTTCCTGCTCGCGCTCTTCCTCACCCGCTCGCAGGTGCGGACCCTGCCGGTCGCGCTCGCGAACCTGGTGGGCGGCCACGAGATCCAGTGGGGCGAGATCGGCGCGCTGACGGTGATCGCGATCGTCCCGGTCGTCCTGCTCGCGCTCCTGTTGCAGCGCTACGTCGTCCGCGGGCTCACGTTCGGAGCCGTCAAGGGATGAGCTCGAAGCCGGTGAAGCTGATCGCCCTGCTGAAGGCGAAGCCCGGGCTGAGCCGCGACGAGTTCGCGCGTCGCTGGGTCGAGGGGCACGCGCCGCTGACGCTTCGGTTCAAGAACCTGAAGGGCTACCGCATCAACGTCGCGATCGACGAGTACCAGGAGATCGAGGGCGAGCTGCCCTACGACGGCAGCGCCGAGCTCTGGTGGGACTCGCTCGAGGAGATGCAGGAGGACTTCGGCTCCGACGAGGCGGCGACCGCCGTTGCGGACGCGGACACGTTCACCGTCGGCCGTACGCACATCTACACGGAGGAGTTCGTGCTCCGGTGAGCGTCGTCTGCGTCGTCGGCGCGGCGAACATCGACCTGATCAGCTACGTGCCGCGCCTTCCGCGGATCGGCGAGACGCTGCACGGGACCTCATTCCAGATGGGCTACGGGGGCAAGGGCGCGAACCAGGCCGTGATGGCGGCGAAGCTCGGCGCCGAGGTGACGATGGTCTGCAAGCTCGGCCGGGACGTGTTCGGCGAGGGCACGCTCGAGAACTTCCGCGAGTGCGGGGTGGAGACGACGCACGTGACGTTCACCGAGGACGCGTTCTCGGGCGTCGCGCCGATCGCCGTCGACCCGGAGGGCCGCAATTCGATCATCATCGTAACCGGGGCCAACGACCTCCTCTCGGAGGATGACCTGGAGCGCGCCCGGCCGGAGATCGCCGCCGCCGGGGTCGTCGTCTGCCAGCTCGAGATTCCGGTCGAGACGACGCTGGCGGCGCTCCGGATCGCCCGGGAGGAGGGCGTGCGGACGATCTTCAATCCCGCGCCCGCGCGCGAGGAGCTGCCGGACGAGCTCTACCGCCTGAGCGACGTCCTCTGCCCGAACGAGCCCGAGACGGAGCTGCTGACGGGCATGCCTGCGGGGGAGGAGGCCGCGAGGGAGCTGCTCGCCCGCGGCGTCGGCGCGGTCGTGCTCACGCTCGGCGAGCGCGGCTGCCTCGTCGTCGAGGGCGACTCCGCGACGCACGTGCCTGTCGAGCAGGTGCGCGCGGTCGACACCACCGGCGCCGGCGACGCCTTCGTCGGCGCCCTCGCCGTCTTTCTCGCCGCGGGCCGGGGGCTCGTCGACGCGGCCGAGCGCGCGAACGCGATCGCTGCGCTGAGCGTCCAGCGGCGGGGCACGCAGACGAGCTTTCCGAGCAGCGAGGAGCTCCCGGCCGGCCTGCTCGCGTGATCGAGCCGACGGAGTCGACGGCGCTCGGCGGAACGGGCCTGACCGTCACACGCGTCGGCCTCGGCACGGCGCCGCTCGGCGGCCTCTTCGAGGCGGTGAGCGACGAGGAGGCTCTGGCGACGATCGCGGGCGCCTGGGAGCTCGGGATCCGATTCTTCGACACTGCTCCGCTGTACGGTCACGGCCTCTCGGAGCAGCGCCTCGGCGTGGCGCTCGCCGGGCGGCCGCGCGGCGACCTCGTGCTCGCGACGAAGGTCGGCCGCCTGCTCCGCCGCGACGCGCCGCCCGACGAGAGTCAGCTCTCCGACGGCGTCGAGCGCTGGAAGGGCGTTCCGCCTCTGAATCCGGTCTTCGACTTCAGCTACGACGGCGTGATGCGCTCGGTCGAGGAGAGCCTGGCGCGGCTCGGCCTCGACCGCATCGACGTCCTCCACATCCACGACCCGGACGAGCACTACGACGACGCGCTCCGCGGCGCCTATCGGGCGCTCGACCGGCTGCGCTCGGAGGGCACGATCGGCGCCGTCGGAGCGGGCATGAACCAGGCCGAGATGCTCACACGCTTCGCCCGCGACGCGGACTTCGACTGCTTTCTGGTTGCCGGCCGCTACACGTTGCTCGACCAGTCGGCGCTCGCCGAGCTCCTGCCGCTCTGCCTCGAGCGCGGCGTCGCCGTCATCGCCGGCGGCGTCTTCAACAGCGGCATCCTCGCCGACCCGCGTCCCGGGGCGACCTTCGACTACAGCGTCGCGCCGGCGGAGCTGGTCGAGCGGGCGCGCCGGCTCGGCGCCGTCTGCGAGCGCCACGGCGTGCCGCTGAAGGCGGCCGCGCTCCAGTTCCCGCTCGCCCATCCCGCCGTCACCACGCTCCTGCTCGGCCCGCGCTCGGCGGCCGAGCTGGAGGAGAACCTCGCGCTGCTCCGGCTCGAGCTCCCCGCGGCGCTCTGGGACGAGCTGCGCGGCGAGGGCCTCGTGGCCCGGGACGCGCCCGCGCCGTGAGGGTCGACGCTCACGTCCACTTCTGGGGCCCGGGCGAGCTCGAGCGCTACGACTGGATGACGGCGGAGATGGACGCGATCCGGCGGCCCTTCGGGCCCGAGGACCTGCGCGGCCATCTCCAGCGGCACGGGTTCGACTCCGCGGTCGTCGTCCAGACGTACGCGAGCGTCGAGGAGACCCGCGCGTACCTCCGCCTGGCCGAGGCGACCGCGTTTCTCGGCGGCGTCGTCGGCTGGGTGGACCTGGCCGACCCGGGCGTGGCCGACGCGCTCGCCGAGCTGCGCGAGGGGCCAGGCGGCCGTTACCTCGTCGGCATCCGCCACCAGGTGCACGACGAGCCGGACGCCGACTGGCTGCTGCGCGACGACGTCCGGCGCGGCCTGCGCGCAGTCGGCGAGGCCGGGCTCGCGTACGACCTGCTCGTGAAGACACGGGAGCTGCCCGCCGCGCTCGACACCGTCCGCGCCCTCCCGGAGCTGCGTTTCGTTGTCGACCACATCGCCAAGCCGCCGATCGCCTCGGGCGGGGTGGAGCCCTGGGCCGAGCGCATGGCCGAGCTCGCCCGCGCCGAGCACGTGTGGTGCAAGCTCTCGGGCCTCGTCACCGAGGCCGACTGGAGGGCCTGGCGGCCCGGGGACGTCCTCCCCTACACGTCCCGTGTCGCCGAGTGGTTCGGCGAGGAGCGCCTGATCTTCGGCTCCGACTGGCCGGTTTGCACGCTCGCTGCGTCCTACGACGCGGTGGTCGCCCTCGCCGAGCAGGCCGTCGGCACCGGCAATGAGGCCGTCTTCGGCCGCAACGCACAGCGGCTCTACCAGCTGTAGCGGCATCCGCGACTCGTCCCACCGGGACGAGGCCACTGCAGCCACGACCCGTTGCCTGGCACCGGGACCCGCCCCGGCCGGACGAGCCCACCACAGCCACGACCCGTTGCCTGGCACCGGGACTGGTCCGCCTGGGCCACGCCCCGTTCCGACTCGACCCGGTGCCTGGCACCGGGACTCGTCGAAGCGGGACGCGTCCGCCTACGAGTGCTGCTTGACGCGCGTCTTGCGGCGCTGCTCGTAGTCGGCAGGCAACGGCGTCTTGCCGCTGAGGTACTCCGTCAGCTTCGGCCCGAAGATCTCGTTCACCTGCGCCTCCGGGTACCCGAGTGCCCATTTCGCCTGCTTCACCGCGCGGGCCGTCCCGCCTCCGTAGTCGCCGTCGATGCCGCCCGGGTCGAAGCTCCCGAACGGGTTCTTGTTCAGCAGCCGCTGCGCCTGCTCGACGGCGGGGCCGGTCATGTGCGGAGTGACGAGCTCCAGCGTCCGCGGCCCCGAGTCGCCTGCCTGGAGCTCCCTCAGGAGCACGGCCGCGCCGCACTGGGCCGAGCTCGCCGCTTCCGAGAACTTGCCGTCCGCGACGTACTTCCCGTGGGTGTAGTGGTTCGAGAAGCTCCACAGGTACGGAGTGAAGCCGACCTCCGGGTGCTTGCGGTAACCCCAGCCGTTGTAGGCCTCGAGCTTGTAGAGCACGCCCGGAACGCTCCAGTCGTGCCAGCTCGTGAAGCCCTGGCAGGCGAGCGCGTCCTGGGCACTCTGCTCCCACGTGAACGGCGGCTTGCCCTTCGGCGGGCGCCCGGCGGGGACGTGCACCGTCCGCGCCGTCAACGGGTCGCCGTTGTGCAGGTGCCTCGTGAAGTCGATTCCCGTCTCCATCGTGTGGATGACCGCGACGACGTACCACGGGATGCCGAGCGGCTTGCCGACCGCCTCGTACCGCGCCCTGTTTGCCTTCAGCCTGGCGACGATCGCGTCGACCGCGGCCCGCCGCTCCTGGTGGATCTGGCACGAGTCGTAGAGCCGCTGATACTCACGGCTCAGGCTGGTCGTCAGCTGCTGCGCCGCCATCAGCCCTCGAGTGGAATCGTCGGCACCTCGTCCTCGGGCGCCGGATCGTCCTCCGAGTCGGCGCACCCGGTCACCCCGTAGCAGCGGATCTCGAGGCCGCGCTCGCTGACGTCAAGGCGCAGGAAGTTCTTGAAGAAGGGCGGCGTGTCCCAGTCGAAGAACGGCGAGAGCCACTTGTGGAAGCCCCGCTCGGCGGGCATCAGCAGCGCGGTCGCCGCCGCGGCCCGACGGCGCATGCTCGGCGAGTCGACCTGGCGCACCGGACGAGTGGGCTTGATCCCGAGCCGCTTGATCAGGAGCGACGCCGCCTCGTCGGGGCTGAGGCGGAGGGCGCCGCGGCCTCCGAACCGGTCGTCGAGCAGCCGGCTGTAGACGGCGAGTGAGTCGCGCCGGAGCGGATAGCAGCGGAAATCGTCCTCGGTGACGCCGCCGCAGACCTCCGGGTCGATGCGCGGGATCGTGTGCGTGGCGTGCATGAACGCGCCGCCGCCGCCGGAGACGATGTACTCGATCCGACGGCCGTCCACCTGCACCGGATAGCGCTGGTAGTTGTGGATATCGCCGCCGATCGCGGCCACGTAGTTGTGCTTGGGCTCGCGCACGATCGCGTCGACGGTCGGGAACCCGCCCGCGCCGCCGACGATCTCGAGCGGCTGGTAGCGGTTGCTGACGTAGATCGGGGTGCCCGTCAGCAGCACCTTCGGCTTCGGCGAGCTCGCCGAGACGCGCAGCAGCCATTCGCCCTGCACGTGATCGAGATCCTTCTTGATCCCCGTGTCGATGCCGACGAGCCGCAGCCGCTCGGTCTCGATCACGAAGTACGGCGCCCGCTGCGGAACCGGCTGGCGCTGGCTGGGCTCGGGTCGCAGCGCGAGCCCCTCGTCGAAGCGCTGCTGGTCGAACAGGGGCGGCTTCTTCCAGAGCTTGTCGCGAAGCCAGTCCTTCGAGAGCAGCCGGTCGCGCATCCCGGGCGGCGGCTCGCGGTCGCAGAAGTGGCGCATGAACGCCTGCAGCCCGTCGTACCAGTCGTGGTTGCCCGGGATGGCGTAGATCGGCCCCGGATAGCCGCCGTAGGGACGGTAGAACTTGTCGACGTAGTCGTTGACGTTCCCGAGCGGATAGATGACGTCGCTGCAGATGAACATGAACGCCGTCCCCTCTCCCTTCGCCCGGATCGCGGGCAGGAGCGCGTACTGCGAGTAGTCGCCCTCGCCGGTGTCGCCGAGGAGCAGGAACGAGAAGTCCTTGCGGTCGCTCATGTCGACGGTCAGGTCGGCGTCGGTCAGACCCGCGACCCACCGCTCGCGGAGCGCGTCAGTCGGGTCTGTGAGCGCCTTCGCGAGTACGTCGTTCCGCGTCTCCCAGAGCACCCTGGCGCTGAACCAGTAGACCTTCGGCGGCAGCTTTGCCGGCATCGCCGAGGTGAAGGTCCCAGCCGAGCAGCCCCAGCCGGCGCCCTCGTCGCTCTCGCGCGAGGACGGGCGCGTGCTCGCTGCGGCGGCGGCGGCGCTCACTACTGGACGATCATAGGACGCTCCCGCGTCCCGTCAACCGAGCCCAGCGATCCGGACCGGTGGGCCAGGGTCAAACCGGCTCGAGTCGTCGAACGGTCGCGACTCTGTCGATTGAGCGGTCGAACGATGCGATCGTCTCGACCCCGGTCGCTTCTACATCGTTTGAAGTAAGGATCGCGAGACGGCTCGCTGCCGCGGCCAAAGCCCTGGGCCTTGAAGCGGGAGCGGGCGCCGCATATAACCCCCGCAGGCAAGGGAGCAGTCGTGACGAGCGAGCAAACCGTGCCTGCGGCGGAACGGCACGACCAGCAGGTCGTGCCGTTCACGGCCGGCGACGGCCTCCAGTGCAACCTGCTCCGGATCCGGGGCGAGGCCGAGCCGACACGGGGTCCGGTGCTGCTCGTCCACGGCGCCGGCGTGCGGGCGAACATCTTCCGGGCTCCCGTCGAGCGGACACTCGTCGACGAGCTCGTCGACGCGGGCTACGACGTCTGGCTCGAGAACTGGCGGGCGAGCATCGACCTCCCGCCGAACGAATGGACGCTCGACCAGGCGGCGGTGTACGACCATCCCGCCGCCGTGCGGAAGGTGGTCGAGGAGACGGGCGCCGACGAGGTCAAGGCGGTCATCCACTGCCAGGGCTCGACGAGCTTCATGATGTCGGCCGTCGCCGGACTCGTCCCCGAGGTGAAGACGGTGATCGCGAACGCGGTCTCGCTGCACACCGTGATCCCGGGCTTCTCCGAGTTCAAGATCAAGCGGCTCGTCCCGCTCGTGGCGAAGCTGACGCCGTACATGAACCCGCAGTGGGGCCTCGAGGCGCCGACGCTGACGGCGAAGGGGCTCGCGCTGATCGTCCGGATGACCCACCACGAGTGCGACAACCCGGTCTGCAAGATGTCGAGCTTCACGTACGGCACCGGCTTCCCGACGCTCTGGCGCCACGAGAACCTCAACCCCGCGACGCACGAGTGGGTGAAGCAGGAGTTCGCGCACGTCCCCTTCACGTTCTTCCATCAGATGGCGAAGTGCGTCGACGCGGGCCACCTCGTCTCGATCGAGGATCACCCGGAGCTGCCGCGCGACTTCGTCGCCCAGCCGCCCCAGACCGACGCCCGCTTCGTCTTCTTCTCCGGCAAGCAGAACGTCTGCTTCCTCCCCGTGAGCCAGGAGCGGACCTTCCGCTTCTTCGAGGAGCAGCGGCCCGGGTACCACAAGCTCTACGAGCTGCCCGAGTACGGGCACCTCGACGTCTTCATGGGCAAGGACGCCTTCCGCGACGTGTTCCCGCTGATGCTCGAGGAGCTCGCCCGATGATGCTCTTCGGGCGCATCCCGCGGCGCCTCAAGCGCGAGAGCCGCCACTACGCGCTCGTCGACGGCATCCCGTTCCACCTGCCGGTCACGAGCACGCGCATGCAAGCGCTGATGGCCGGCTTCCCGATCGACGCTGACGCAGCCCGCGCGTTCCTCCCGCCCACCGTGACGCCGGTGCGGCTGCTCGGCAAGGGCCTGCTCGTCGTCACGGTCGTCAACTACCAGGAGACCGTGATCGGCAAGTACATCGAGTACAGCGTCGCGATCGCGTGCGCGCATCACGGCGCGGGGCCGTTCCAGTTCGGCCAGTTCGTCGTCGACCTGCCGGTCTCGACGGAGATCTCCGTCAAGGGCGGCAAGGGCATCTGGGGGATGCCGAAGCACCGGGCGAGCCTCGACTTCTCGGTACGTGAGGACGCGGTCTCGAGCCAGTACGACGACGACGGGCAGCTCGTCATGTACGTCGAGATCAAGCGTCCGAAGGGCCTCCGCCTGCCGGTGAGCATGGGCGCGTCGAACTACTGCCAGTTCCGCGGCATGCTGATGAGGTCGGACGTCTACTTCCGCGGGAAGGCGGAGGTCGCATTCGGCCCCTGGGCGTCCGCGAAGGTCGAGATCGGCGAGCATCCCCGGCTCCAGCCGCTGAAGCAGCTCCAGATCGCCGAGAAGCCCATGTTCACGGTCTTCATTCCCGAGGCGCACGGCGTCCTCGACGACCATGCCGAGAGCTGGTTCCTCGCGTTCGAGCGAGCGCCGGACAAGGCGCCCGAGGGGATGGAGAGCGTGATCGACCTCGGGCTCGGCGAGGACTGGCTTCCCCCGCCGCAGGCGCCGCACTGACCGATGCAGTGGTGGCTGATCCTCGACGCATCGGTGCTCCTCATGTGCACGTCGATGTACTTCGGGACCGGATGGTCGCTCGTCCTCTTCTCGTTCCCGGGCCGGTCGAAGCTCACGGTCGACAACTACTACGACCAGTTCGTCCCGCAGGTGACCCGCGCGACGCGCTTCTTCACATGGATGACGACGCTGATGATCGCGGCGGCGATCGTGCTGGTCGTGGAGGAGCGTGACTCGGCCTACGTGATCGCGCCTGCGATCGTCCTCGCGGGCGTCCTCGCCGCGACCGGCCTCACGATCAAGTTCATCCTGCCGTACAACAAGCAGATGGCGGCCGGGATCCACGACAACGCCGAGCTGCAGCGCATCCTCGGCAAGTGGATGTTCCTGAACTGGATCCGCGTCTCGCTGTGGACGGTGCAGTGGGTCGCGATCACGACCTGGTTCGCTTTGCACCTGCGGTGAGACGGCTCTGGGCGCGCTGGCGGCAGGACCCGCTCCGCTGGACCCTCTTCACGATTGCGGCGGGGACGTTCGCCTCGGGCATCTTCCTGATGGCCGCGCAGCGCTTCGTGCTCGACATCCTCTCCGCGCCGACCGCCACGAGCGACCGCCTCTTCTTCGGGATCATCGGGATGTTCATGGCGATCGTCGGGGGCACGCTGACGCAGACGCTCCTGCAGCCCGCCCCGAGCGCACTCGTCGTCGGCTGGTCGGCGCTGCAGAAGCTAGGCGCCTCGGGAGCGATGTCGCTCGCAGTGGCGCTCGGGGTCTTCTCCTACTACGGGACTGCGCTCGCCGCGTTCGACTTCTCTTCGGCCCTGCTCGCGATCGGCTACTGGTGGCGAGTACGGCACTGAGGCGCGCCAGCCTCCTGTTCTTCTTCGTCTACGTGGTGACGCTGATCGCCGCAGGCGCCTGGGGAGCGGTCGGCGCGCGGGTCGACATGTCCCTCCTCCTGCGCCTCCACCTTTCCGACCTTCCCGACCGCGCGGCGACGAACCTGCTGAGCCAGTATCGCTTCCTGCGCGCGATCGAGCTCGGCTTCGGTCTCTTCGCGCTCATGTTCTGGAGGCAGATCTACCGCGTCGCGACCTACAACCGTCTTTTCCTGTCGATCATGGCGTGCGGCGTCGGCGCGCGCCTGCTCAGCCTGATCGTCGACGGCGTGCCCTCGCCCTGGATGATCGTGTTCGCCGGGCAAGAGCTCGTGGGCGTCGTACTGATCTTCGTGTACACCCGCTCGACGGTGGCGGCGGCCTGACCGTGGACGAGCACGTCCCGGCACTCGCCGCCGGCGACGCCGAGGGGCCGCGGCGCTCGCTGATCCTCGCAGGCGGCGGGATGCGCGTCGCCTACCAGGCGGGCGTCCTCCGCGCGCTCGAGGAGGAGGGCCTGCGCTTCGTCCACGGCGACGGCACCTCGGGCGGGACGATCAACCTGGCGATGCTCCTCTCCGGGGTCGCGCCGGTGGAGATGTGCGAGCGCTGGCGCACGCTGCCGGTGCGCGAGTTCGTCTCGTTCCTGCCGCTCAGGCGCTACGTGAGCAGCCCGAACCTGATGGCCTTCGGCGACGCCGACGGGCTGGTCGACCACGTCTATCCGCACCTCGGCATCGACGTCGAGCGGATCCGCGGCGCACGCGGGATCGAGGGCACGTTCAACGTCTGCAACTACACGGAGAAGACGAACCTCGCCGTCCCGCACACGGAGATCGACCTCGACCTGCTCGTCGCGGGCGTCTCGCTCCCGGTCTTCATGCCCCCGGTGCGGCGCGACGGCACGCTCTGGGTCGACTCGGTCTGGATCAAGGACGCGAACCCGGGCGAGGCCGTGCGGCGCGGCTGCGAGGAGCTCTGGCTCGTGTGGTGCATCGGCAACTCGGGGGTCTACCGCCCGGGGATGCTCAACCAGTACGTGCACATGATCGAGCTGAGTGCGAACGGCGGCCTCTTCGAGGAGCTCGACCACCTGCGCCGGGAGACGAGCGGCCCGCTGCCGCGGCTGCACGTGATCAAGCCCGAGTACCCGCTCCCGCTCGACCCCGACTTCTACTTCGGGCGGATCGACGCCGACGCGCTCGTCGCGATGGGCTACCGGGACGCGAAGGGCTACCTCGCGCGGCGCACCGATGAGGGCGTGCCCTGGGATCCGTCGGCGACGAAGATGCGCGACCCCTCGCTCGGCGTCGCGTTCGCGAAGCGGCTGCGCGGCTCGGTGTCCGGCTCGCCGATCGAGGTGCGGCTGCGGGCCGACGCGCGCGACCTCGGCCGCTTCGCCGAGGAGCGGACGGGCGAGCTCGTCGGGATCGTCGACCACGAGCCGCTCGGCCGCGGCATCCCGGCCCACGGCGGCACCTTCCACCTCGACGGCCGGCGCCAGGTCTACGAGCTCGAGCTCGGCGACGACACGAGGCTCCTCGTCAGCGGTCGGGACGTGCAGCTCTCGAACGGCGCGAGGGGGACGCTGCGGCTCGGCCTGCGCGAGCGGCTGCGCTTCCTCCGGAGCCTCCAGGCGACCGGCTCGGACTCGTTCCTCCGGCGCGTCCGGGCCGTCCTGCGGCTGGCGCGGCTCCTGCTCACCGGCCATTAGGCGACCGGCGAGGACGGCTATCGCGGCCGCACGGGTAGATCGACTGCGGACGCGTTGACAGCGTTCCGCGCGACCGTGACGACCGGATTGCCCGCTGCCGGGATCCTCGCGAACGTCCCCCGATCCGCGCCGGCGACCGCGATGCGAATGCGGTGGTTCTTGTGGATCAGCACCGAGGTCGGGAGCAGCGCGAACCGGAGCTCCGCGACCCGGCCGGGGACGAGCGGTTCGGCGTCGGCGCGCAGGAAGGAGTGGTAGGGGCCGAAGACGTGGTACGGCGGCCTGCCGCTCGAGATCTTGCGGTGGATCGCCCGGAGCTCGCCCTCGGTGATGTAGGTGACGCGGCCGCCGGGGGCGACGTCCTCGAGGTAGACGATGAAGGCGCCGTCGGCGGCGGTCGAGGTGACGTCGAGGGTGACAACGGGGTGACCGGTGATCTCGAGGTTGTGCGCCAGCGGCGCACTCGTGTACGTGAGAGCAGCTTCCGATCTTCGCGGATCCGGTCCGGGTAGACGACGTCGGCGGCGTTCGCCTGGGAGTGCCAGCGGTTCAGGCTCCCGGTCGTCGCCGAGAAGTTCACCGCGTATCTGTCGGCGCCGTCCTTCGCGGTCGGCCGCTCGCGGCCGAGACGGCCGTCGGCGGCGAAGAACCAGCGCTGCGGCGTTACACCCCGAGGCGGCCAGACGGTCGTCGTGTGCCACGCTCCCTCGCCCAGCGTCTAGTAGCGGATCTCCCGCGTCCCGACCGGCCGCCCTGGCCCTTGAGGTACGAGTCGAGGAACGCAATCCGTGAGCGGACCATCTCGGCCGTGCTCGGCTCGAGCGGTGCGTTGCGCGGCTGGAAGGGATCGGCGTCGTGCTCGAGCGAATGGCTCCAGGGCCCGAGCACCACGGTCTGCGGACTGTGCGGGCCCATGAAGCGGCTCAGCGCACCGTCCGCGGTCCCGGCGTCCATCCAGCCGTCCCACGCCTGCACCGCGACACCGGCGCCCGCGAGCCGCCACAGGTAGGTGAACGGGCTCCAGCCGTCGATCGTCGTCGGGCCGAACCGCTCGTCGCGGAAGACGCGCTTGCGGCCGACGGCGTAGACGTCGAGGTTGCCCGCGTGCTGCCTGACCGCAGCGCGGAGCAGCCGGCCACTGCGGTCGGCATCGACCGGCTTTACGCCCCGCACGCCCTGCCGCAGCTGGGCGCAGGCCACGTGGACGATGGGCTCGAACGCGCAGACGTCGTTACGGTCGAGCGCCTGATTGAAGGCAGTCCAGTTCTTCACGAGCCAGTCCGACAGGATCCCCCCGGGGAATGCGTTGCCTCGATACGGGTCGAAGTCGTCGGAGATCGGCACGATCGCCTTCACCGCGGAACGCCCGACCGAGGCGAGCATCTCGGCGGTGTTGCCCGAGTACAACTCGCCCCAGGCGCCCACCCTGCCGTTCGACCACGGCTGCCGGACGATCCAGTCGACCACCTGGCCCAGATCGGCCGTCTCGGCGCGCGACCAGGGCGACGCCCAGGTTCCGAACGAGGCGCCGGTGCCGCGAACGTCGACGAACACCACCGCGTAGCCCGCGCCGGTGAGCGCCTCGGCGTCGTCGTGGTTTACGTCCGGCTCCCTGGGGTCCGCGAAGCGCCAGGCGCGCCAGTACCGTGTCGCCTGGACCAGGGCCGGGATGCGCCCGGGCCGCGCGCGCGGCAGCCACAGGTCGATCGCGATCTTCACCCGTCGCGCATCGTCAGGTAGCGGGCCTGGTCGCTCGGCCCGCCGGTGGCGGCGGCGGCGAGGCCCGGTGCGACGAGCGCTAGGACAAGGGCGCACAATCCGAGTCCGAGACGGCAGCGGGGTCCTATGGCGTTCACGAGCCGATCCTCCTTGTCGCGCTGTGGGTGCGCGAAACCATCGCCATGCGCAGCGGCGGAGGCAATACGGCTGACCAGCGTCCCGGGGTACGCCAATCCGTACTGCCGGGCGCGCCTCTTCGCGAGGCTAACCGTGGACTGCGATCTGTACGAGCGTGACGCGACCGCGCGTGAAGCAGTACCTGGCACCGTCGATCGAGGTACCCGGCTTGTCCTTGCGATAGAGCCAGCAGCGCGGGCCGCTCAGCCACGGAACCGGAGCACCTGCGATCGTCGCCACCTCGCGATCGGTCATGCCGCGCTTCACGCCCCAGGGATCGCCGTTACGCGCGCACCGCGACCGCTCGAAGCGGTCGAGCGCGAGAACGAGCGCCGAGCCTTCCCGAAAGGCGGGTGCAGTGTGGCTCCGCGCAACGACGGCCGCCGTGCACGAGTGGCGACGGGCGAACCTACCGTGCGCGAACCAGTCGTTGAGCACGGCCTTCCATTCGGCGCGGGTCACCGGGTTCGCAGAGGCTCCGGCGTCGCCGCCGCCCAAGGCGGCGAGCGCGAAGACGACGATCAACGTCAGGGCAAGCAGGCGCGCCACATACGTGAGCATGCCAGGCACTCGCACAGTTTCAGCATGATGAGGTATTCCCTATCATGCGTCTATGGCTGCCTGGGCACTTGTACGTGAGGCTCGCGCTCGTGCGAACCTGAGCCAGCGGGCGCTTGCCGAACGTGCCCACACTGCGCAGTCGGAGATCGCACGCATCGAAAACGGCCGCCAAGAGCCGGCCTACGCCACACTGGAGCGGCTGGTTCGTGCGGCCGGTTTCGACCTGAGGATCGATCTCGTCGCGCACGACGATCACGACGAGTGGCTGATCGATGCGATGCTTACGTTGCCGGTCGAAGAGCGACTGGACAGCCTCGAGGAGCAGACGGAGTTCTTTGCATCGATCAGGGAGCCAGGTCGTAGCCCGAGGACCTAGCCACAGCTCCGGTCACGTTCTGCGCCCCCGAGCGCTCCTCGACGTCCTCGGTCGACACAAGTTGCGCTTCGTCATCATCGGCGGCGTCGCCGAGCGGATACTCGGCTCGCCGCGCGTCACCGAGGACTTCGACATCTGTCCCGCGACGAGCCGCGCGAACCTCGAACGACTTGCCGGGACGCTGAACGAGCTCGACGCCCGCTTCCGCGCCGAAGGCCTCGAGTTGGAAGGCTTACCAGCGCCGGAACCCTGGGACGCCCGCAGCTTCGGCTCCTATACGAGCCTCGCGCTGATCACGCGCTACGGCTTCTTCGACGTCTGGTTTCGTCCTGACGGAACAGGCGGCTACGACGATCTGAGCAAGAAGGCGATCGACGTCGAGGTGGCGGGAATGAAAGTCAAGGTCGCGCATCTCGACGACATCATGCGCAACAAGCAGGCAGTCGGCGGACCGAAATATCTGAGCCACCTGCCGCTGCTCCGGGATCTCAGCCGCCGCCGGCGGGAGCAAGGGCTTCCGTGACTAGCCGAGCCCGTAGACGTCGTGCAGCGAGCCGGTGAAGTAGGCGCCGAACCGGCCTGTGAGCGCGACGCGCTGCCGCGCCGAGACGGCATTGCGGACCCGCATCGTCGTCATCTGCTTGAGGAAGTCGTGCGGGCGGATGTGCAGGATCCCCTTCCCCGCCACCTTGCCGCTCTCGTCCTCGCCCTCGTAGACGGTGACGAAGAGCGTCGTCGTGTCGGCCCACATGTCGAGGCCCGGGTCGTCGTGGATCCGCTTGAAGCCGTCGAAGAAGTAGTTCGCGCCCTCGTCGGTCGCCAGCTTCATCCGGTAGCGCATCAGCCTCGACTTGGGGTCCGCCGGATCGGTGACGAACAGGTTGAACTCGCCTTCGGTCACCGTCAGCGGACGCGCGGAGAGAGCCGGCGCCGCCACCGTGCCGAAGATGCGGCCCTCGTGCGCCTCCTCGGCGAGCATCCGCTCGAGGTCGTCGGAGACGATCGTCAGCGTGAACTCGAGCGGCGAGCCGTCGGCGCGGCCCTGCTTCTCGGCCTGCTCGTAGTCGCCCGTCTCCTTCGTCGAGAAGAAGCCGCGCATCGTCTCGGTGAACTGGAGGCCCGGTTTCGGAGCCGGCCGCGTCCCCGGCGGCGGTGCTGAAGGCAGCCCGTAGTCGATCTGCCAGCCGCGCGCCGCGGCCAGGCGCGCGCACGTCCGCTCGGCGAGGGCCGAGATCGTCAGCAGCGGGTTGACGCCGAGCGGACGCGGCACGACCGCGCCGTCGCAGACGTAGAGGCCCTCGTGCACCTCGCCGCCGGCCGCACCCGAGAAGACGCGGCCGTCGGCGTCGACCACGCCGCTCGACGCGTCGTCGCCCATGACGCAACCGCCGAGCGGATGGACGGTGACGAGCTCGTTATGGAGCAGCCGACTCCAGATCGGGCTCTTGACGAACTCGCCGCCGAGCGCCTTCGACGCCTCCTCCATCCGCGCGCGGACCTCCTCGAAGATCGGCTGCGAGCCGACTCCCGGCCAGCGGACGCGGGCGCGGCCGTCCTCGAGCACGATCCGGCCCGCGCCGTCGTCGTGGGTCATCACGAGGAACGTGAGCGTGTTGTTCAGCGCGCCGCGATGGCCTCCCTCCACCATCATCTCGAGCTCACGCTTCCGCTCACGGAAGAAATGGGCGAGCCCGCGCTCGGTCTCCTTGCCGACGAGTCCCGCCCCGACCTCGAACACGCGGGCGAGCACGACCGAGAGGCCGCCCGGGATCGCGCCCTCCTCGATCACCATCCCGTGCTCCAGCTCCGGCTGCTCGCGGAGGTCGATGATCCCGGTGATGCACGGGCCGACCGGCGGAAACTCGCCGACCGCGTGGTCGCCGAAGCCAATGCCGTTGATCGCCTCGTCGCAGTTATAGGCGAATCCGAGCGCGTCTCCGTTGCCCGTGAAGCGGTCTCCGAGCACGCCCGAGAGCGGCAGCCCCGCGTCGCGGGAGCGCAGCAGGATCTCGGTCGAGCCGAGCGCACCCGCGCCGAGCACCACCACGTCCGCCGAGACGAAGAGCGGCGGCGCATCGAACACCTCACGGCCGGCGCCGACCGGGTGGAAGTAGACGAGCCAGCGCGAGTCGCGCCGATCGACGCGCTCGACCTTGACCTGGGTGAAGAGCTCCGCCCCGTGGTTGCGCGCGTCCGGGAGGTAGTTCATCAGCGTCGTCGACTTCGCGCCGTAGTTGCAGCCGCTGACGCAGTCGCCGCAGAGGTGACAGGCCTGCTGGTAGACGCCGACGTGGTTGACGCCCTCCGTGAAGGCGACGTTGATCGGCGGCCGGTAGAAGTTGCCATGCATAGCCTCGGCGGCGGTCTTCAGGGCGTCGAGCTTGCGGAGCGGAACGAGGTCCTCCGGATAGCGCACCGGCCTGAGCATCTCCTCGGCCCGTCCGTACGCCGCGTCGAGCCCGTCGCGGTCGTCCCGGATCGCCTGCGGCCAGCGCGCGTCCTCCCACACGCGCGGCTCGGCGCGCAGCGCCACGTTCGCGTTCACGAGCGACGTCCCGCCGAGCCCGCAGCCGACGAAGACGTTCATGTCGTCGTTCGCGTGCAGGTCGAACAGGCCGTCGGGCCGCCCGAAATGGCCCTCCGCGGCGTCGACCTGGAAGTCGTTCATGACCTCGGCCGTCGAGTCGGGATACTCACCGGGCTGGAGCTCGCGGCCGCGTTCGAGCAGGCAGACGCTCCGGCCCGCACGCGCCAGCCGCGACGCCGCGATCGCGCCGCCGTAGCCGGAGCCCACGACGACGATGTCGTAGTGCGCCTTCAGGTCGTGGAGCGGCGAGGAGATGCGGACACGGGGATGGACCCCGTTCCCGGTCGAGCCGGCCGACGGCGAACCGCTCACGCGGCGACTGTACGAAGCCGGGAGCCCGGCGTCAATCCGGCCGCGCCAACACTCGCAGCAGATTCCAAGCCGGCCGTAAGGAGCCTCCCAGGCGCGGACGCGACGCTGTGAACGAGGCCCCGCAACGGGGTCCGGAACCAGCGAGAGGAGGTGTCACGGATGAACCTCATGCGAAGAGGCATCCTCACAGCCGCGATCGCCGGCTCGATGCTCGCAGGTGGAGCCATCGGCGCCACGGCGTTCGGTGCGGGCGCAGGGAGCGCCCAGACGGCCACGACGACCACGTCCACCACGAGCACGAGCTCCGGCCGAAGCGGCGTGTTCAAACCGAACGAGGACCCGGCGCACGAGGCCGGCGAGAGCGCCGAGCGCGAGGCGCAGGAAGACGCCGGTCAGGTCCCGACGGTGCCCTAGCACCGACCGCTGAGAGCCGGGACTCACCCGGCTCTCAGTCCTCTCTCAGCTCTCTCCCAGCAACCGCTGTTTCTCTGTCTCGATGACCGACACCACTCAGATCTCGCTCGCCCTCGAAGGCGGGGGCGCCGCCCGGGCGGTGCGAGGACGCCGTCACCGCACGGCCACCGCGTCCGCCGTCTGGACGGTCGTCCTCGCCAACGCGGGAGCGATCGTCTGGCTGTGGGTCCGCGGCGGCAACGTCACGGGGCTCCACCGCGCGGGCGACGTCCTCACGAGCCTCGGCCGGCTGACCGGCCTGCTGAGCGCGTACTCGGCGCTCCTCCAGGTGCTGCTGCTCGCCCGGCTCCCGTGGCTCGAGCGGCTCGTGGGATTCGACCGGCTCAGCGTCTGGCACCGCTGGAATGGCCACGTCTGCCTCGATCTCGTGCTCGCGCATGTCGTCCTGATCGTGTGGGGCTACGCGCTCCTCACAAGCTCTCGATCCCGAGCGAGATCTCGACGATGCTGGGCGGCGGCGTCTACCCCGGCATGATCACGGCGACGATCGGCACGGCGCTGCTCGTCGCCGTCGCCGTCACCTCGGTCGTGATCGTGCGCCGGCGCCTGCGCTACGAGACCTGGTACCTCGTCCACCTGGCGGCGTACGCCGGAATCGCGCTCGCCTGGTTCCACCAGATCCCGACCGGGAACGAGCTCGTGCTCGACCGCGTCGCGGCCGACTACTGGCGCGCCCTGTACCTCGCCACGCTCGGCCTCCTCGTCGCGTTCCGCGTCGTCCAGCCGGTCGTGAACGCGTTCCGTTACCGGATGCGCGTCGCAGAGGTCGTCGCCGAGGGGCCGGACGTCGTCTCGGTGCGGATCACCGGCCGCGGCCTCGACCGGCTGAACGCGCGCGCCGGCCAGTTCTTCCTCTGGCGCTTCCTCGGCCGGGGCCGCTGGTGGGCCTCGCATCCGTTCTCCCTCTCGGCGGCGCCCGACCGCCGCTCCTTGCGGATCACGGTCAAGGCGCTCGGCGACTTCTCGAGCCGGCTCGGCGAGATCGCGCCGGGCACGCGGGTCGTCGCGGAGGGCCCCTTCGGCGTCTTCAGCGGGGCCGTCCGGCAGCGCGACAAGGTCGCGCTGATCGGCGGCGGCATCGGCATCACGCCGATCCGCGCCCTACTCGAGGAGCTGGAGGGAGACGTCGTCGCCGTCTACCGCGTCGTCGGCGAGAGCGACATCGTCTTCGCCGAGGAGCTCGACGAGCTCGTCCGCGAGCGGGACGTCGAGCTGCACTACGTCGTCGGCGACCACGCAGCCCCGGGCGGCGAGCGGCTGCTCTCGTCCGGGCATCTGCGCGAGCTGATCCCGGACATCGCCGAGCGCGACGTCTTCGTCTGCGGGCCGCCCGCAATGGCGAGCGCCGTCGAGGAAAGCGTGCGGGACGCCGGCGTGTCGCGCAGCTCCATCCACACCGAGCGCTTCGCGCTCTGAACCCGAAAGGAGACACCCACGATGCACAGGTCGATTCCCGCCCTCGTCAGCGCAGCCGCAATCGCGGTGCCGACAACGGGCGCCTGGGCCGCGGCCGCGTCGCCGAAGGCCGTCCCGAAGAAGAAGGTCGTCACCAAGAAGGTGGTCGGCCCGGCGGTGCAGGCGGACCGCTGGGGCAGCGTCCAGGTGACGATCGTCGTCAAGGCGACCACGATCACCACCGGCTCGAAGAAGAAGGTGACGAGGCGGATCGCCGCCGTCAACGCGACGTACCCGAACCACACCGATCGCTCGGTCTACATCAACACGCAGGCGATCCCGATCCTGCGGAGCGAGGCGCTGCAGGCGCAGAGCGCGAACATCGACATGGTCTCGGGCGCGAGCGACACGAGCGACGCATTCGTCCAGTCGCTCCAGGCCGCGATCACGAAGGCGAAGTCGTGAGCGCCGCCGCCGTCGTCCCCGGACTGCGCCGGGTCAAGCACATCATGGGCATGCCGATCGTCGTCGACATCCGGGACGAGGACGTCGACGACGAGGCGCTCGAGTGCATGTTCGAGTGGCTGCGCTTCGTCGACGAGACGTTCAGCACGTACAAGGACGACAGCGAGATCAGCCGCCTCAACCGCGGCGAGCTGGAGCTCGAGGACGCCCGTCCCGAGGTGCGCGAGGTGCTCGATCGCTGCGAGGAGCTGCGCGTGGAGACGCACGGGTACTTCGACGTGCATGCCGCGTCAGCCGACTCGATCGATCCGTCCGGGCTCGTGAAGGGCTGGTCGATCGACCGTGCGGCGGCGATCCTCGACGCGGCCGGCCTGCGCAACTACGCGATCAACGCCGCCGGCGACATGCGCCTGCGCGGCCGCGCCGTGCCGGGGCTCGCGTGGCGCGTCGGCATCCAGCATCCGCTGGCCCGCGAGCACGTGGCGGCGGTCGTCGAGGCGCGCGACCTCGCGATCGCCACCTCGGGCGCCTATGCGCGGGCCGACCACGTGCTCGACCCGCACACGCGACGGGCGCCGAGCGATGTGCTCTCTGTCACGATTGCGGGCCCCGATCTCGCGACCGCAGACGCGTACGCGACTGCTGCCTTCGCGATGGGCGGCCGGGCCGGGCCGCACTGGACCGCGCGGCTGCGGGGCTACGAGGCGATGACCATCCTCGCCGACGAGACCGTGCTCTCGACGGCGAGATTCCCGTCCGTGTGATTCACAGGAGACTCTCAGGAACGGCTGGCAGGATGAGATCGTGAGCGCGACGTCCACGGCCCCCGAGCAGCGAATCCTCGTCGTCGACGACGAGCCGTCGATCGTCGACGCCGTCGCAACCGCGCTCCGCTACGAGGGCTATGCGGTGGAGGAAGCGTCGACGGGCCGCCAGGCGCTCGCCGCTGCCGCCCGGTTCGAGCCCGACCTGGTCGTGCTCGACTGGATGCTTCCCGACATCGAGGGGATCGAGGTCGGGCGGCGCCTGCGCGCGCAGGGCTTCAAGACCGCCGTCCTCTTCCTAACCGCGAAGGACGCGACCGAGAACAAGGTCGAGGCGCTGCGGGCCGGCGGCGACGACTACGTCACCAAGCCGTTCAGCCTGGCGGAGGTCGTCGCCCGCACGCAGGCAATCCTCCGCCGCACGGCCGGAGCGCTGCCCGGCGACGTGCTGCGGTTCGGCGACCTCGTGCTCGACGAGGGTCGCCACGAGGTGTTCCGGGGCGAGGAGCCGATCTCGCTCACCGCCACCGAGTTCTCGCTGCTGCGCTACTTCATGCTGAACCCCCGCCGCGTCCTCTCGAAGGCGCAGATCCTGCAGAACGTCTGGCGCTACGACTTCGGCGGCAACTCGAACGTCGTCGAGACCTACGTCAGCTATCTGCGCAGGAAGCTCGACGCAGCCGGGCCGCCGCTGATCAAGACGGTGCGGCAGGCGGGCTACATGCTCGAAGCCGGGCAAGACTAGTGCTCGGCCGCCTCTCGCTCCGGGCTCGGCTCGTGCTGGGAGTGATCGTGCTGGCCGCCGTCGGGCTCGCCAGCGCCGACGTCGCCACGTACGCGTCGCTGCGGTCGTTTCTGCTCAAGCGCACGGACAGCTCGCTGCATTCGGCGCACATGGCCGTGGAGCAGACGCTGTTCCGGGACGAGTCGCAAGG
>WNGD01000110.1_pt1 | contig 71633 bp, 66 predicted proteins | sample 5400671 | NCBI WGS metagenome assembly WNGD01 (sample SAMN13153369, study PRJNA577476) | soil metagenome | isolation source: 40 cm soil or saprolite under grassland replicate 2 | place: USA:California | collected 2016-06-15
GCCCTAGAAGTTCCCGGGATAACAAGACAGGTCAAACAGTTCGACGAAATATCGGTCAACCTGCAAGACTGGTCAGTCACAACCAAAGATGGAGAGGTGTATCGTGCGTTGAAGGTCCCAGAGTTCCTTCGAGGGCTCATGCGGGAAGGAGGCCTCGTTGAGTATTACAAGAAGCACAAATCCTTTCCATGGGAAGGGCTACAAGCAACGGCAAGCACGACCTGAACCTGAAGCCCCGGTCCGAGTTCAGCTGCTTGGCCGCGTCCCTTTCAACTCTTTTGTTAGCTGGTTGACTGTAGTGATGCGTGCGAAGCGTCGTCGTAGGGCATATTCTGTGCGTTCGCGTATTGCGTCGACTCCGAGTTCTTCGCCTGGCTTGTCCCAGTTCGGAATCGGAAAAGTCATCGTCGCCTCAGTGACAAAGTCCACTGCGTAACCAAGGTCAGCTGCGATCCTCGCAGTCGTCTCACAGCACTGCTCCATCTGGATACCCGTGATGCTGACGCGTCTCACCCCTTTTTCGATCAAGTATGGTTGCAATGTAGTACTGGTGAAGCAGTTCCTCGTATTCTTGACCATCACCGGCTCATCCCTCCGAGGCGTGAGAAAGTCCATCAGCTTGAATGAGGAGCTATCTTTGGCGAACGCCTCGTCGCTGTCAGTATGTAAGAAGAAAATGACTGGTAGATGGGCAGCACGATAAGCTTCGACGAGAGCGCTAACATTCTTTTCAAAAGCTGGGTTGTTACGCCTTGCCCATTGAGGGCCGACTTTGAACGAGTCCTGCGCATCGATTACCAGCAAAGCTGACTGTGCAATAGGAACTTGGTTTGGGTCCAGCATGGCTCTCCATTGTCATGAGTTATCGTATATACTCGCTGGTTCAGACTCGGTTTTTCGTTCAGAATAAGGTCGCCTGGGCATGAGTTCCAAAAGTGGAAGTTCTAGGAACGTCCCTCGTCTCAGAATTTTCTTCGGCGATCTCCGGAAAATGACTTCGATGGAAGTCGCAGACGGCGAAGTCGCTCTGATCGTTACCTCTCCACCTTACTTCAACGCTCCCTTCGATTATCCGGACCTTTTTCCGAGCTACGAAGATTATCTGAACTTGATCAGATCATTTGCCTCTCAGAGCAGAAGAGTCCTAGGAAGGGGAAGAATCTGTGCGATAGTCACCGATGACATGCTGGTGAAAGAAGGAAGCAACAGTCGTGGACGGAAATATCCCCTTGTCGCAGACACGACCAGAATCTTTCTCGACGCGGGTCTTCTCTATCGAGACAAGATAACCTGGGTTAAGCCTGCAGGTTACACGAGAATCAGCAGACGGAGCGGCGTGGTCCTCCAGCACCCATACCCTATGTACTTCTATCCGGATAACATCCAGGAATCAATTCTTCTGTTCCAGAACGGCGAGTTCGACTACAGCCACTTGAAGGACGCGCCAAGGTATGTTCTAGAGTCCTCCAAGATAGACACGGTCCAACTCAACAAGGAGAGATGGAACCTGACTGTGTGGAACATTACTAACGTTCTCCCTATGCGTGGTCGGGTCGAGGAGGGAATTGCAGCCTTTCCCGAAGAAATTCCTCGGCGGCTGATCAAGCTCTTCACGATGGTGGGAGAGACTGTGTTCGACCCTTTCACGGGTTCGGGAACGACATTGAAAGTCGCAAGGGAATTGGGAAGGAGGGGAGTCGGATACGAAATTGACCTCGAACTTGGGCGAGCGATAAGGAAAAAACTCGGAGGCGAGAATCTCATTATTGAAGAGAGAGAAGGTGCCAGAAGACTCCGGAAGTCGCTCCAAAACAAGGTTCGCCGACAGAGAAGCGTTGCCAAGCAGCTCGTTCTAAGACCAATCTTTTAGAACCAGAAACAATAGCTCTTGTCAACTAAGCCGTTCGGAGTGCTCGTTGTTGTTCCAACGCGTCAATTCCATGTTTGACGACTACAAGGGCATACCCCACGAAGCAAATCTTCTGATCTATTCCAGTTTCTTCACCTGGGCCGCCGCGGGCCTACTGTTCATCTCTCTCCAGGTTTTCCTCGTCTTGGAAGGAATCTCCTTCGCCACGAGCAGCCTCATACTCGGAACCTTCGGAATCGTAAGCGCTGCTTCGACTCTTCTATTCGGTGGCCTCGCTGACCGTTACGGCAAGAAGAAATTCGTTGTAACGGGGGGAATACTTGGGAGTCTTTCACTAGCCATCTTCGCTATAGACTCAAACATATCCCATTTGTTTGGCGCCGCGGTTCTAGCCGGGCTCTCTGAGGCAATGTATGCATCTTCTTGGAGCGCCATGCTAGCCGACAAAGCGGGAAATCTGAAACGGACTAGTGCCTTCGGTCTCTCGTTCTTTGTCGCAACTATCGCCGCGGCTCTAGGGGGCTTCAGCACCAGCCTTCTCGGCTTGATGAAATCGCTCTACCAAGTCGATCTCGTCACCGGCAACCGATACTTGTTCGTCAGCGTCGCGGCCGTCAGCCTCATCGGCCCTATGATCGTCTACCTCAGAGTCTCCGAGTCCCGGCTACAAACGAACGAACAAGCTGGATTCCACATTCTTCCTAGAAAGGGTCGGGGTGTAGTCTTTCGATATGCGGCCTACGGAATCGTAATCGCTTTGGGAGCTGGCATGGTTATCCCCCTTATCCCAGGCTGGGCCTTCCTGAAATATGGACTCGCAAACGATGTCACTGGGCCCATCTTCGGCGGGATCAACAGTCTCGTAATGGGATTCGCTAACCTTGCAACTCCAAGGCTTGCCCGGAAGTTCGGAACCGTTCGGACAATAGTCCTGACTCAAGGATCGTCTACGCTGTTTCTCTTCTCGATTCCGTTCTCACCAAACTTCGCGACCGCCTCCTCGATTTACATCGTTAGAAGCATGTTGATGATGATGTCCAACCCGGCTCAGAACTCTCTCTTGATGGGCTTGGTCCCCGCTGAAGAGCGATCGGTGGCCTCAGCCATCGTAGCCTCCCTATGGAGACTGCCTAACTCGTTCAGCACCGGTATTGGAGGTTACATCATGGGCCTGGCAACAAGCCCGAGCAGTATCTACCTCGCCCTACCGTTCTTCATTTGCACCGGGCTCTACCTGACCGCTATCACTTACTTCTGGCGGTCATTCAGAGACGTGAGATTACCGGAGGAGCAAGTTCTTGCTCCTCTAGCAGAGGTTGTTCCCACAACCTAGGACAAACTAGGGATTATCCCCCGAACAGGCCCTGAATCGTCATTCCGGGATCTCTTCGATACTTCGATGCAGCGCCAGAAGTTACGACCCGCTTTAGTCACCGAGGGAACTACCTGCGCTCACAATCTACGCTCAGAGGGCAGGGACATTACGCGATACTCTAGCATTATCCAATGTGCGATCCTGCTCACGATCGTCGCCTTTGCCTCCATTCTTTCAATTAACCTAGTTCCACGGGTCCATGCTGACACTCCATACGCGTTAAATCCAGTTCCAGCCGTGGCTCAGGAAGGAAACACGATTAGTCTTGTCCTATCGGTAACCGGTGCAACTCCTAGCACCAAGTATCAGTTCAGATTCTCCGTAACAGATCCCTTAGGCAAAACAGTTCAGTCAGTGTTGCAGAACTATACAACCCTTTCAGGCCAAGACAAGTTTAGCATCGTTGCAGTCTACCCCAGCTCATCTTTCCTCGGATCGAACTCACTGATAGGTCAATATCTTGCAAAGGTTGACCAGCTATTTCCTATACTAATGCCAACGGTAGCTCAGAACTCCTTCATACTGAGCGTCACTGACGGCGCAGCGTATCAGAGAACACAGATTGTGAACATACAAGCATCCGGATACAACGCATCCGAACCCGTTAGCGTCACGATAAGGACTCAAACCACTTCGACCCTCGTCTTCTCCCAATCTGAAGTAGCCTCTGCTGGGGGGACAGTGACGGCAAGTTGGAAGAGTCCAAGGAACGCCACTATAGACGCTTACGTGGTGACTCTGTCAGGGACCAGCACCGTGAAGAATCCAGCTGATGTCCAACGGTTCACCGTGGCTGCGGCGATCATGGTTGTCAGCTCAATCACGTCCCTCAAATCATCTTATCAGAGGACCGAAATGATGAGATTTTCCTTTCAGCCCACTTATCCAGATGGGTCCTTTGCTTCGACGGGAGTTGCACTTCTAACTCTGACGAGCCCAGGTAGCAACGGCGTTACTCTGACGGCAACCTACGATAGCACGTCTCAGACTTTCAGCGCGAGCTACCAGACTTCGGTCGACAATCAAACCGGAACGTGGACAGCATCTCTGGGAGGACATGCATACAGCGACGCTTACGGGAACAATGGTCCAGGAGTAATCGTAACCAATAATTCGCAGCTCACAACTATTCCTCTGACTGTCACCGTAACTACCAATTCTACCATCGCTGTTGGTCAACAGCTCAAGTTTAGCGCGAACGTCACATATCCTGATGGAACAATCTTCCAGCCTGGCATTGTGAAAGCCTATCTACTCTACAGCGGGACGCCTGCTATCAACGATACTGTTCCAGTTGTTTTTGATACGTCCCTGAGATTGTGGCTCGGGAGCTACTCCGTTCGGTCTTCAGATACTGGAGGTCTTTGGTCCCTTGTCGTCAAGGCGTCAGACTCTCCGACGCCTCCCAACATTGGATCTGCTTCTAGGGCTATCACAGTTCAGAATACGATCAGCGACAATGCATCTTTCCCGCTCTTCTACTTCGGGATCATAGCCGCGTTGCTAGCCTTGCTACTGGTCGCTGTATTCCTCGCGTTCAGAAGACGCAAGACGACGCATGCGAGACTGAAGATCGACTTGGACGCTGTCCGGTCGGAAGCTGGGCGAATAGAGAGCACGGATTTCTTCAAGTCAGTAAAGGATCAAGTGCAGAAGGAAAAAGATGAGAAATGAAAAGGCCCCCGCTTTTTCTAGGGCAGTATTCCGCCGATTTTCGCTAACGTAACTAGTCCTGGTTTCTTGTCGAAGATTCCAGCTGTTATCTCCAGTGCCTTTTTCTGTAGCTTTTTGTTCTTGTTCAGCTTCCGAAGTGCCCTCCTGTTCAGCCTTTTTATCAGCCAGTTATCGCTCAGCGCATAGGTCACCGTATAGTTCGCGTGTTTCCCTATCACGTCCGCTCGGACCTTCCGTTCTTTCTGGTATTGCAACAGGGAATTCTGTGAAAAGTCTCCTGCCACCTTACACTTGTCAATCACCTCGGCTAACGCGACCGCGTCTTCCAGCGCGAGGTTTACTCCCTGTCCTGCGTGCGGATGGAAACTGTGCGCAGCGTCCCCGAGTAACGCGATCCCGTTTCCCACCCACCTGTTCACTTGAACGTACGAGGGTGTGAAGTAGGCCATCTTCGTCCAGGCTTCCACACCCGTAAACGCTTCAGCCATCTCTGGGGCAGCTTGAACAACCTCTGATCTGAAAGAGGCCAAACCCTCTTTCTTCACACTGTCAAAACTACGTGCTCCGACACAATGGAAGAGATATGTTGCTTCAGGACCGGAAGGCATGATTCCCAGCATCTTCCCTGGACTCTGATACTGGCGCGCTCTGCCCTCCAAGCCCGGAACTGAACCAACAAGTCCGACGAGAAACGAGTCAGGGTATTTCTTGGTCTTCACCTGCGTGCCGAGGCTAGTGCGTATGCGCGATTGTGGGCCATCGGCCCCGACGACGAGAGGTGCTCGGATTTCGTCGTTGACGCCTTCTTCTTCGAAGACCACTCCCACCGCCCTGTTATCCTTCAATAGTAGTTCTTGGAAAGATGTTCCCCAGAGCACCTTCGCCCCCACCTTCTCAGCCAAGTAGACTAGCAAACGCTCTATCTCGGTCGCGTTGGCGGTCAAAAGATAATTCTGAGGATGGTCCAACAAACTATAGTCTGCTTCAAGCAGAACTTCTCCCTCCCAGCTCTTCACTTCCAGAATCTGGGACGCAGAGCCTATCTCTTTGGCCCGGCCAAGTACTTCGAGTCTTTCCAGAACTGCGAGTCCGTTAGGTTGGAATGTCAGCCCACGCGGAATACCTTCCGGGCTTTTCTGCCGCTCGAGAAGGATTGTCGAGATTCCCTTTTTCTGGAGTTCTATCGCTAGTGCGAGCGCGGCTATACCGGCTCCAACAATCACAACGTCAGCGCGCCGGGGCAATCGCTTCCTTCCCGCATCTCGAACGGTCTCTAGGTGATTATTAGCTTGTAGGGATACTCTGAGATGCTAGCGGGCTGGTTGGAAGAATTCAATCAGGCTGCCGAAAAGGGTCACCTTGCAAAATGTTTGCATTACCCGGCCTCTGACTACATGTTACGGAACACCACTTAGCTGCGACTTGGTGATATCGAGGCTAAGGTGAAGCGACTCCGCGGTCACGACGAGGATCGTTTTGGAAATTGGCGAACTAGCAAGGGAATGGGCGAAAGAACGTGTCTGGGAACCGTCTTTTTCGCAAGTCGAGCCAGAGTAATACTCCCGTAACGCGGCAGTCACCCCAGCTTTAAAATCATGCCTGAACGGTTGACGAGGAGACTTGAGCAGAATTCACGGACAGGGCTCCACCGAGAAACTAGTACTCTATGATCCTGGAATGTCTGTCGCACCGCATGTTTACGACAAGGACCGGCGATACGCTGTTCTGGTCGTCGATATGCTGTATGACTTTGTCTATGGGAAGATCAAGACCGACCGTGCACTTCCAATAATTCCAAAGTCCGGCGAGCTGGCCGACTCCGCCCGCAGCGCAAACATCCCTGTCTTCTATCCGAACGATTCGCACACGCGCCGAGACTTCGAGATTCAGCGCTGGGGAGAACATGCTATGAGAGGGACAAAAGGCGCAAAAGTGATCAGCGCTCTCCGACCTCGCAAGAGGGATGTTGAGATTCCTAAGACAACCTATAGCAGCTTTCACGACACGAGGCTGGAGAAGGATCTGAAGAAAGCCTACGATGGCAAGGGAGCAAACACGCTGATACTCGCAGGATTGCACGCCGACTGTTGCGTGAGACATACTTGCGCGGATGCGTTCTTCAAAGGCTACGAGACGATTGTCGCCGAGGACGCGGTCAATTCGTTCACAGAGCTGCAATACCTTACAGGATTACAGTACGTCAAGTTCTGGTACTTGACAGACGTGCTACCGACAAAGAAAGTTACGAAATTATTCTAGGAGGGGCTCGGGCTCGAAGAAGCCCACCCGCGTCATTATCGACCAAGATGGTGGAATCGATGATGCGCTCGCCCTTATCCTTGCGCTTCGATCCCCGGAGTTAGACGTCGCGGGAATAACAGCAGTCTCGGGCAACGTTACGGTGGAGCAGGCGACATTGAATGGGTTGCGAGTTGTTGATCTTCTGAATAGAGGAGACGTGCCGGTTGCTAGAGGAATGGCAAACCCGCTTGTAAGAGATGCAGTCCGTGCAACAAGCTTTCACGGGAAGGATGGGCTGGGCGATTCCAACCTACCACTTTCTAGGATTCGACCCTCAGACAAGAGTGCTCTAGACGCCATCTCGGACGAGCTGGCCGCATCCAAGCACCGTGAGCTAACTATCATCTGCACTGGTCCTCTAACCAACATTGCCGCTCTACTCACCAGCTCCCCAGATGCCGCCAAGATGATCAAGGAACTTGTGATAATGGGCGGAGCCTACGGCGTAACAGAGTATGGTGTTGGCAACGTAACCCCAGTTGCGGAGTTCAATATCTACGCGGACCCGGAAGCGGCCAAGATCGTGTACGAATCTGGAGTCTCCCTACAAATTGTCGGCCTCGACGTGACAATGATCCCCAAGAATCAATTGACTTTGGCGGACTATGCCGGTATCAAGAGGGGCAAGGGCAGGGTTGCAGCTTTCGCGGCCGCCATCCTCAATAAGAACATACATCGGCACAGAATATTCGCGTTACACGATCCAATGACGGTCGCCACCCGAATCAAGCCATCACTCTTCGAATTTGCAGACTACAAAGTCCATGTGGAGACGAAAGGCGAAACCACCACGGGCATGACTGTTGCGGACAGACGCGAGCAGCTACCGCCGAGCAAGATGCTAGGCGAAAAAGCGATGATTTGCAAGAATGTCGATTCTAGAGGCTTCAAACGTCTGTTTCTAGATCGTCTAACCTCGGCCTGAGTGGCCGATACATCAAAACGGGGCGTTTTGAGCTTCGTGTGAGAACTTTTAAACTCAATATCTGGCTATACAGAGCTACTATGCCAAAGGAAATCGGCCACATTGAACTGATATCAAAGGATCTAATGGCGACAAAGAAGTTTTACTCCAAACTCTTCGGCTGGAAATTCGAAATGTTCGGCGACGGCTATGCAATGTTCAAGACCACGCAGAAAGGCGTCGGCGGCGGCTTCATGCTCGGCAAGAAAGTCAAACCCGGCTCAACAACATTCTACGTCAACGTGGACACCATACCAGCAACACAACAGAAGGCAAAGAGTCTCGGCGGACGAATACTGAAGAAACGGAAGTCCATCGGCGGCGGAATGGGCTACTGGGGCACCATCGGCGACCCGCACGGCAACGTCATAGGCCTCTGGAGCAAAAGGTAAACCAACGCACGCTCGCGTTCCCAGTTACGCGCTAGCCTAGCGCGGAGTATCAAACTCCCTTTTTTCGTCTCATCCTGACCCTTTTCAAAGGGCACTATACTGGCAACTGCAAATCTGACGAAAGACTATCGGAAACCGATTCTGCTACTTTTCTTTCTCTCCCCTCTAATTGGGGAGGGGCTTTCAGGATCGACTCCTCCCCTAGCATTCCTTAATCCCGCGGTCACCCTTCTCCTCGCCTGTCTTTACGGAAGCGGTGCCCTACTAGTCCGAGACTATGCTAGGCGATGGCAGAGAGGCTGGCGGTCAATCCTGATCCTAGGCGCCGCCTACGGAATAATCGAGGAGGGAATAATGGTCCGCAGCTTCTTCAACCCAACATGGAAAGATCTCGGGGTCCTCGGGACTTATGGGCGCTGGCTTGGGACAAACTGGGTATGGGCGGAATGGCTCGCAATCTACCATGCGATCTTCAGCATCACCATCCCGATCTTCCTCGTTGAGCTAACATTTCCACAATCTAAGACTCGGATCTGGCTCTCGTCAAAGATGCGAGTTCTCTTTCATGGCCTATTGGTTCTCGCAATAGTTCTCGGCTTCTTCGCGTTCCCCTACGACCCCGGGGTATTTGCCATAGCGGGCTGCATCGCAGCGGTCGTCGCTCTCGGCTGGTTTGCGAAGCGGATCCCAAACGTTTCTCCAGCACAACGAAATCTCAAGCTATCCTGGAAAATCCTCGTCCCTCTCGGATTCTCAGTACCAGCAGTATTCTTCTTCTTTTTCAACAGCGCATTGATACCGATCGCTGCGGGGACCATGATTATTGGAGCCTTCATGGTTCTCGGTTACGAAAGACTGCTTACCCGCTGGGCCCGGAGAGGATTCAGCGATCTCCAGAAACTCGGCCTCATGACCGGCGCACTATGCTTCTTCGCCCTCTTCTTCGACTTCATCCTCGACCTCTTCTTGGGACGGATAGGAACGAGTCTCTTGGGAGTAGCTTTCATTGTATACCTCCTCTGGGTCAGAAAGAAGATTGTCTTGCAACTCCCTGAGAAACCGCCTTCAGTTCAGCTCGGGTCTGAAATGCGAGACCCAACTTATCCTGGGGCTAGATAGCTGAATACAGGAAAGTCTCAGAACTGGCTCATTCTCTTTTCTGTAAACTATTTTTTTCTCTTAACCCTCCTTTTCTGCTAACTACTCTCAACCCTCAGGGCGGCCAATCTTCGCGCGCGCCTTTCACAAAACATAGGCATCGACCCTAAACCTCCGATCAGACCAATAGCCAAACAGCTTCAAAACTCGGAAAGCTCCCTAAAACCGGTGATAATCGCCCAAACTCGGCGATAATGTAATGTGTTATATAGCGTAACACTGAGGCATGGCACGACGCGACATGGCCGATAAACCAACCGCAGCTTTCGTTCTCTCGTTAATTGGTGGGATACTCATAATTCTCGGAGGAGTCGCCTTTGCGATTGGGTTCTCATTTGTTTTCGGTAGCGCTGGAGCGGTCTTCGGCGTCATCGGCGTTATCATGGGATTGATCGTCCTCTTAGGGGCTATAATGCTGTATCAGAAGCCGCAGAGTCACACAATGTGGGGAGTGATCATCCTCGTACTATCGATAATTGCCTTTCCCGCTGCTTGGGGCTTCGGCATAGGGTCCCTTCTGGCCTTCATCGGCGCGATACTAGCGCTAGTCTACAAACCATCGATGGCCGCAGGAACAATGCCCCCTCCAATGATGAGCTCCTCTATGCCAATGGGCTCAGCTCCAATGGGCTCGATGGGCATGACATGCAAGAACTGCGGAGCAAGCATCCCAGCCGGAGCGACGCGATGTCCTAGCTGCGGAGCGAATCTATGACAGCCATGCAACCGAAACCGAAGCGACCGACCGGAGTCACTATTCTAGGAGTACTCGCCATTCTTGGAGCCTTAGGCGGTTTGCTCAGCGGAGTGGCGCTCATAGGCCTAGGGCTTCTCTTAGGGACCTTGGTCACAGATGCTGCTATAGCGAACGCTATTGCGACCTCGGGGTATCCCGGACTTTCATCGCTTGGTGTTGGAACCATCTCGGCGCTGTTGCTAGCCCTCGGCGGGGTTGTCCTAATTTTGGGAATTCTCTACCTTGCCGTTGGAATTGGATTCTTCAGTGGAAAAGGCTGGGCGTGGACTCTCGGTATCATAGTGAGCGTAGTGGGGATAATTCTCGACGTAGTACAGATTGGCTTCGGCGGCTATTCTAGCATCGTTGGCTTAATAATTGGATTCTTGATAATCTACTATCTGATGAGACCGCATGTCAAGGCTTTCTTTGGAAAGGGTCCTGCCATGGCAGGTGGGATGCAGCCTCCGCCCACGGGTTCTTCAACTCCCTAGCTAAGTTAGAGACGAGTAACAGTCGGCTTAACATCTCGACGGTAAAGACATCTTTTCTGCCATGATGCAGAAGCCGTCGCGGCCAATCGGCATTACATTTCTGGCAATAATCCAGATCCTAATCGGCGTTCTCGGATTCCTCGTCAGCCTCGCGATCATCGGAATAGCTGCTCTATTCTCAACTCTCCCAACAATCGGGACTCTAATCGGCACTGTGGGAGTTGTTATTGGTGGGGTCTTTCTCTTCTTCAGTCTGATCTGGCTCGCGACTGGAGTGGGATTTCTCCATGGAAAAGGCTGGGCGTGGAGTCTCGGAATGATCTTTACCGTACTATCTATCCTTGGCGCAGCCTACGTCGCATTTACCGGCGTGTACCAGGCCGGATATGCATTGGTCTTCTGGATCATCATGATCATCTATCTCACCAGGTCCCATGTCAAAGTATTCTTCGGCAAAGGAACTGTTCAAACCTACATGCCCGCGATGAACACGCAGCCGACAATGCGAGCCGCTCCGGTTCTCCAATCACAGACCCAGTATGCTCCAACGGCTCCGCCGACACTCCAGTACAACCCGACTCCAGCACCAATCCCTGCGCAGACATCGGCGACAGCGACCGGGAAATGTCGCTCTTGCGGTATGCCCTTGGCTCCGGGCAATTCCTTCTGCACTAACTGCGGCGCGAAACAGTAGCCTTCTTAGCGGGTAAAATCCCAGGCTGGGCTATTCCCAGAGCAGACGCTGTCGGCGAATGAACAATCTCACCACGCCATAACCGGTTGTAAGCGTCCCGTAGTCCGAGGGTCCTAACCTCCATGCCGAACTCGTACGGCTCCCGATGCAACACTCCCCTCTTCAGGCTCCGCGCAACAAACGCGAAGGCTCTCTGCGAGGATAATCCGGGCGATGGATGAAACCATCCAAGCCTCTTCCAAGAACTAGCAAAGTATCCTGTCTCCTCTTCTAGCTCCCGCCTAGCACATGCCTCCGGGCTCTCACCATTCTCAATGTGGCCTGCTGGCAGTTCGAGTTCCCAGCCCTGAATAGCGTGGCGATAGTTCCAGATCATCACGAGCTTGTCACCGCCAAGAACCGGAACGATGATCGAGAAATCGTCGGCCAATAGTCGAGGATGGATCATTTCGAACCCGGTCTTGGATCGAATTCGGTCCCTGTGAAGCTTAAGGTCACCGAGCGATGCGATCTCTTTGCTCTCTATCGTCTTCCAGGGCTTAGCATTTTTTCGAAACCTCAAGTTCTCTCTTGTCAACTTGAGCACTTTACGCGAGAGCCTTGCGCATGAGCAAGTGTTTCTCGCCCAATTTAGCATGGGCTTTGAAGCCTTCTCTCTCGAACATTGCAACAGTACCAAACCATAGAGACCATGATCCTCCTTCCTTGGAGGTGGGCGGGTATGCCTCTACGATTCCTCCACCCTGCCTTTGGATCGAGTCCAGCGCGGCCTTCAACGCAACTCTCGCCACCCCTTTTTTCCTGAAGTCTCTGTCCACGAAGAAGCAGGTGAGACGCCAGAGTTTCCTGTCCTGGTCTGGCGGTAGGTCCAGTTTGCTGTAATTGCGGCCTGAATCTATCCGGGGCAATTCCTCTTTTGGACCATACTGGCACCATCCGACGGCTTGGTCGCCTGCGTATACGAGGATTCCGTGAGAACGGTCACGTTTGACCAGAGCCTTCTTCTCTTTTCTATTCAGCGCGATCGCGTCTTTCCGCTCCAAGCCTTCTTTCAATAAACGGCCTTCCTGATGGTGGTAGAAGGTGCACCAGCAACCACCCTGAACTCCATTGTGTTTCGCGAAGAACTTCTCGAAATCAGGCCAAGTGGTAGAGCTTAGCTCCTTGACCTCATAGTTAATCCGAGTTGGCGTCGACGTAGCTATCTTCTTCGTTGCCGGGGTCCCCTTGATCAGAGAATCGGTGGTTCTTTGTAGCCCCCGAAAACCTTCCGTCCCACGTCCATGATCTCCCCCAGCGTAGCGTAAGCTCTGACTGCCTTGACAAGGGGATACATCGAATTCGCTTTCTCATCCTCGAACCCCTTCCGCAGCTCATCCAAGGCTTGCTCGACCTTTTTGTTGTCCCGCGTTTCCCGCACCATGTTGATCCTTGCAATCTGGCGCCGTTGAGCCTCTTCGTTGATCTTCAAAGTATCGATGGGCTTCTTCTCTTCGATCTGGTACTTGTTCACGCCAACGACAATCCGTTCCCCTTTTTCCAGTTCCTGCTGGTAACGATAGGAGTTCTCAGCGATCTCGCGCTGTATGAAACCGGTCTTGATCGCGTCCAGCAAACCGCCCGCCCGCTCTATCCTATCAAAGTACTGAAACGCGCGTTCTTCCATTTCATCAGTCAGCCATTCTAGATAGTACGATCCAGCTAACGGATCGATCGTGTCAGCAACGCCAGTCTCTTCCGCGATAATCTGCTGGGTGCGGAGCGCAACAGTAGCCGCCGCCTCCGATGGCAACGCCCAAGCCTCATCGTAAGAGTTGGTGTGAAGCGACTGGGTCCCACCGAGCACCGTCGCCAGTGCTTCGATAGTTGTTCGGACAATATTGTTGAGAGGCTGCTGCCACGTTAGAGACGCGCCCGAGTTCTGGGCGTGCGTTCTCAACAATAGCGATCTAGAGTCTTTGACTTTGTATTTGTCCTTCAATACCCGGGCCCAGATTCGTCTGGCGGCACGAAACTTGGCGACCTCTTCGAAAAAGTCCATTCCGCAGTTGAAGAAGAATGAGAGGCGAGGCGCGAAATCCTCCACCTTCAATCCTGCTTCAAGCCCAAGATCCACATACGCGAAACCATCAGCAAGAGTGAAGGCTAGTTCCTGGACTGCGCTGGACCCTGCTTCCCGAATATGGTAGCCGCTAATGCTGATGTAGTTCCACTGAGGCATCTCTTTCGTACAATACACCATCATGTCCCGGATGATCCGGAGATGAGCCTCAGGTGGGAACGCCCATTCTTTCTGAGCGATGTACTCTTTCAGAATATCCGCTTGGACAGTTCCGCGTAGCTCTTTCGGTTTCAGGCCCTGTCTCTCAGCGACACCAACATACATCGCGGTTAGAACGGATGCTGGCGCGTTGATCGTCATACTAGTACTGACTCTTTCCAGCGGTATGCCTTCGAGAATGATCTCCATGTCTTTCAAAGACCCCACCGATACCCCGCAACGACCCACTTCACCCTCAGCCCGAGGACTATCGGGATCATACCCGTACAGCGTTGGCATATCGAAAGCGATGCTGAGGCCCGTCTCACCGTGCTCCAGCAAATAGTGTAGACGCTTGTTAGTGTCTTCAGGAGTTCCGAAGCCTGAGAACATGCGCATCGTCCATGGCCGTCCACGGTACATGGTCGGGTACACGCCACGGACATAGGGATACTCGCCCGGTAACCCAATCTGTTCGGACTGGTTTAGATACGACACGTCTTCCGGAGTGTAGACTCTTTTCACAGGAACATCCGACAAATTTCGGAATTCCCGTTTCTGTTCAGGGCTACCGCGGGTCCATGGCTTGAGCGTCTTGTTCTCCCATCGGAGCCTCTCCTGCTTGGTCTTTGCAAGTTGCTTTTTGTCGAATGTGGTCGGTGGAGCCTTTCGTTCCTGCTTGATCTCGTCTAGAACCTTCTTCCAGTAACCTTTTGCCAAAACACGATCACGAAACAGTAGAAGATGCCTGGGGGGTCGCTATTTTTCCATTATCCCGAGCTATTCGTCGCCGAATCTTGAAATACGCTCTTGAGGCGAGAACGGAGCCGAGAATTTCACTTGGCTCGGGAGCTATCTTCTAAGGTTCTCAAAGGAGACCATAGAGCGGTTGCCAAGGCGATCTCGTTGGTCGAAGCAGGTGGGGAGCCGAGCCGGAAGCTCATTCGAGAATTGTACCCGCGTACGGGCCGAGCGTTTACTATTGGCGTTACGGGTCCGTCCGGTACGGGCAAGAGTACTCTTGTCGATAAGATAATCGAAGAGTATCGTAAGAGGGAACGTAGCGTCGGAGTTTTGGCGATCGACCCGTCCAGCGCGTTCACTGGCGGCGCGTTGTTGGGGGACCGGGTGCGGATGATGGACCACAGCCTAGAGAAGAAGGTCTACATTCGGAGCATGGCCTCTCGAGGCGACCTGGGAGGACTTGCTCGCGCCGCGAGAAATACGATTCGGGTTCTGGACGCGGCCGGGATGGACATCATTATCGTCGAGACAGTGGGAGCTGGTCAGACGGAGGTCCAAATCGCTACTACGGTCGATGCCACAGTCGTTGTATTGATGCCCCAATTGGGCGACGAGGTCCAGGCGTTCAAAGCGGGCTTCGCAGAGATTGGTGACTTGTTCGTCATCAACAAAGCAGACTTGGTCAACCCTGCCAAGACTATCTACAACATCGCAAGCGGTTTGCAAGAGAGAGATGGATGGAGGCCACCGGTTCAGAAGACCATCGCAGTCAAAGGAACAGGCATACCTGCAGTCGTGGATTCGCTCGAAAAATTCCGAAAACACCTGGAAGCGGGGGGTCTCAGAGAGAAGAGATTGAGAAAGAGAATCGAGTCTGAGTTGGTAGACGCAGCATTCTCAGATTTCCATGATCAAACAGTCGAGCGTCTTAGAGATCAGAAAGAACTCGACGCGCTGGTTGGAAGAGTTGTCAAACTTGAACTGGACCCAGAGACAGCTGCGTCGAAACTTGTGGGAATTATTGCAAAGATGGGAGCGAAAGCTTGACCGAGCCTGTAACAACGGACTCTGGGATACCAGTCAAGAAGTTCTACGAGAAAAACGATGTTCCATCCAGCTGGTCAAAGTCAATGGGAAGGCCGGGCCAATTCCCGTATACGCGGGGCATCTACGATGGAATGTATCGGGACCGGCTGTGGACAATGCGCCAGTACACGGGGTTTGGTTCGGCTCAAGAAACCAATCGGCGTTTCAAGTATCTGATATCTCACGGCGAGACCGGGCTCAGCACAGCGTTTGACCTTCCAACACAGCTCGGCCTCGATTCGGACCATCCTAGGGCAGCAGGGGAAGTTGGCAGGGTAGGAGTTGCGATCAGCAGCGTCCATGACATGAGACGTCTCTTCGAGGGAATCGACCTTGGAAAGGTAAGCACCAGCATGACAATCAACGCTACCGCGCCCATTCTGCTTTCTCTCTACGTCGCCGTTGGAATGGAACAAGGGATCCCTCAGAACAAGTTGAGGGGAACGACACAGAATGATATTCTGAAAGAATACATCGCGAGGAACACGTACATCTATCCTCCAGAATCCTCGCTGAGACTCTCAGTCGATCTCATCGAGTACTGCGCTCACAAAATGCCCCACTGGCACCCTATCAGTATCAGCGGCTACCACATCCGCGAGTCAGGGTCGAATGCGATTCAGGAACTGGGTTTCTGCTTTGCAAACGCAATCGAATATGTGAAGGCGGCTCTTGACCGAGGACTCAAGATCGACCAGTTCGCTCCCCAACTGTCCTTCTTCTTTGCCTGCCGGAACGACTTCTTAGAGGAGATCGCGAAATTCAGAGCGGCGCGCAGAATCTGGGCCAACATAATGAGGGACCATTTCAAAGCCCGAGACCCCGAATCGTGCAAGCTACGGTTTCACACCCAGACGAGCGGTGAGACGTTGACTGCACAGCAACCTGACAACAACATTGTCCGAGTCGCAATCCAAGCCCTCGCAGGGGTCCTCGGCGGAACACAATCTCTCCACACAAATTCCAGAGACGAAGCACTATCCCTACCCACTGAAGAGTCTGTGCGAATTGCGCTACGGACCCAACAGATCATCGCGCACGAATCTGGAGTCACAAAAACAGCTGATCCCCTAGCTGGAAGCCACTATCTGGAATACTTGACGAGAAACCTTGAGGCCAAGGCAACAGATCTCTTAGAGAAAGTGGAAGATCTAGGCGGAGCAAGAAAGGCGATAGAATCAGGATTCGTCCATCGCGAGATACAGGAGAGTGCGTACAGATTCCAGAAATCTGTCGACGAAGGCAGAACGATTATCGTAGGAGTTAACAGATTTACCGAGGGGAGTAACGAGCCAAAGATCCAGCGCATCGACCCCAAACTCGAGAGAGCCCAGATCAGACAATTGAAAAAGATGAAAGCATCGAGAAACACAATCAAGGCCCAAAATGCCCTTAGACGTCTCTCCACGTCCGCGAAGCATCAAAAGAATCTCGTAGGTGACATCTTGAGTGCCGTCCGAGCCAATTGTACCGTGGGCGAGATCAGCGACGTCTTGAGAGAGGCTTTCGGGGAATATCGTGCAAGAATCGACGTTTGACGCGGATCTTGTAAGGACCCTGGATCAGATGGTCTTCAGTCAGTCTTGGTTGGCTTCTATTCGAAGCTGGTGAAGTTCGCCGTCTGTCTTCATTACCGTAATGATGACGAGTTTCCGTTCGATGTCGACTTTCAGAATTCGGCCACAGCGTAAGATGTGTCTTGCTTCTCTAGGGATGGCCGAGTTTTGCTTGGCCTTTGGTTTCGGCTGCTTTTCCAGTATTTTCTTGATGCCATCGTAGAGGCTGACGACTGCCTCGTTGTCAGTGTCCAGCTCTCGCGGCTCTTCCCAAGTTGCCAAGTCTTGCGTTCCCTGCCTCAATATTCCATACAAGGCAGACGGGGTTAGCCAATTTGTCGGTCGTTACCAGAGCCCCAGCCCCGAAGTGACTTGTTTCCTCTTGACACCTGAACTACTCTCAAGAGTACGAAGGGCGTGAGAAATGGGCTCTTGGAGCGCTGCGAGGCAGTATATCAGGCGAGGGCTTTTTCTAAGGTTATCCAGCCAACTTCCCGTTTGAAGCCCAGCTTCGTGTTGACCGCCAGCATCGGGGCATTATTGGACGCGTTCCATGTCTTCAACTTTCTGTAGCCATTCCGTCTTGCGAAATCGATGACTTTCAACTTCAACGCGACCGCTATACCCCTGCCACGATATTCTCGTCTAACACCAGTGTTTCCCTGGACGAGGCCTCTAGGCTCCTTATCGAGACGCCAGACAGTGCTCAGTCCAACATACTTGGGACCGTCCTTTGCTATCATGTATGCCTCGGGCAAGAGACTCGGGTTCTTGAGTTCAAACGCCTCCCACTGCTCATACGAGACCGGTGTAAAGGCTGCTGGACTGGGCATGTCGGCTGAGATTAGCTGGACGAGCTCGTGGAGACTCTTCAGCGAATCAGGACCATTCTTGCGCTCTTGTGCGAGGTTCGTAATCGTAATTCCTTGCCGTAACACTTTCTCGGTGTAATCTTGGAATTTCTCCAAATCTATCGTCAGCACATCGAGCCGTGATTCCCAGGCTTTCATTTTCTCCTCGAAACCTCGCCTCTGATAGAACTCTGTGAGCCGAGGCAGCTTCTCGGTGCTTCCAGCCCAGGCCGCGATGGCATTCAGCTTCCCGAGCTCCCCATTCAGCTTCGCATAGATTGCGCTCCCAATTCCTCTTCCCCGTACAGGTGGATCGACAAAGATGTTAATCCAGAATTTCCGTGGATGAAACATGTCCGTGACATGGGACACATCACCAAATCCGACTACGGCGTTGTTCTCGAGAAACGCGTATCTTTGCAGATGATACTTCGACCTGTCCACGCTTTCATCTCTAGAGCGCCATTCGTTAATGCTGCGAGTGTACTCCGGATAGTTTGCGTTGTAGATTTCCAAGAGTCTTTGATAGTCGGTGGGGTCAAACTCTCTCATCTCAAGGGAGAGAGTCCTCTGTCCGGACATGGCATCCTCGAACTGGCGGGCGTTATGTTAAGGTTCCATTATTTCTCTCGGCTCTTGCTTGTTCCCGGATTAACGGTCCGGGGCTTCTCATCAAATTGAAACTCGAAACCCATCGTAGGCAAAACGCAATCGGTATTTCTTGTACGTCTTCTCAAGTTCAAAATAGTCAGCGTAGGAGCGGCCATTCAACTCTTCAATATGCGTCGCAATAGCGAGCCGCGGGTTGATCTTCTGAATCAAGTCCAACGTCTCTTCGAAGGAGGCTTCTGACCGGCGAATCCAGTGCCCGGTCGGGATTATTCGCTCTCCTTGCTTGTCATGTTCGAACCAGCCAGTCTCAAGAACCAACACGTCCGGCTCTAGCAGCTCGCCTCCAGGATTCCAGTCTTTGATCTCATCAAGGGCGAGTACCACTCGTTTCCCACCTTGTTGCATTAAGTATGATGCAAGTCCGGGCTGGGTCATACGAAACGCCTTCACCGTTGCATCGCCGAGCTTGACTGCTTCTCCTTCAGCAAGCTCGTGGATCTTTACGATTTCCATTTTCTCAAAGAACTGGAAATGCTCCTCTAGGCCCAGCCTTTTTCGGAAGTCATCGCGGACCCAAGACGGTAGCCAAACGTCGGTGGTCGTTTTCGTTCTCTTTCGAAGATTCAGATTGAGCTGTTCTAGAACCCGACGACCCATTGTATGATCGGGATGCCAGTGACTATAGACGAGATTGGACACGTGATGAAGTTCCTCCCTCTCTAAACTGTGGGCGACATCTTCCGGAGTGTCAAACAGCAAATCAGCACCAGTGAAGAAAACACTGGGTCCGTTGCGTGCATATCGTCCCTTTTTTTGACGTGCTTCCGCGCATATCTCGCATAAGCATCCTACGCGGGGAGTGCAATCTGCACCACCCGTACCTAAGAACACTAGTTCTTGGGCGTCTGGATGTTTCGCAGACAATGGATTAGCGCCAGGTCGAGGGAGCGAGCTTTTTTCTTCATTCAGGACTTGCCCTTTAGTTCAAGACCGGTCCCGGAGCTTGGGCTTAGCTCGTGGAGTTGGAAGGTTGGCGTGATGATTTCTGAGTTGTGAGGATAGTCTTGTGGAAGATTCGATGGAAACCCAGTCCGACTAGCGTCAGAGTTCCAGCGACAAGGTAGAGGTAGAAGCCCATCTGGAAGCCCCAGTTGAGCGTGATTCCAAAAACAGTCTCTGTGCCGAACGGTCCGCTGAGACAGTTCGATTGGCCGTTGCAGGAGTTGGTGACAGCATAGCTGACGACTCCCAGATACGCGATAGGGGTCAGAACGCTAAGAATGAAGCTGCCAATCAGCGGTCGAATATTCCTAGTGAAGCTTCCAGCTAGGGCCAGTAGAGCGGAGATAACAACGAGGGCCCCGATTATCGGGCCTGCTGAGGTCAGTGTCGGGTAGGGCTGTGTTGAGCCTCTGAAGATACTGTCAGTTGAGGGCCCGTTCCAGAGGGTCCAGCGGGGAGATACAGAGGAACCGAAGCCCGACGCGTCCAGGCCCCACCATGGGAGAAATAGGCTGGCAAGTGCGAGAGCTCCAGCTAGGAGGGAGATCAGGTTGATCCTTGGAAATTTGACCGAGTCTCGTTTGGACATTATTGGGGCTCAGCCTAGCTGACCATGGATTTAACGGGTTTCATGTTCTTCATTATTGAACAGGAAAGATGAAGGGGCGTGGAAACGTCGATTTCTATGGACTTTGGGTCCCGAAACGGACAGTCCGAAGGTGGCATGAGACGACAGGTTGCGTCTGTCCGAATCCGAGGGCTCGACAGTACGTCTACGCCCAAATCGAAGCGGAGCCTAGATAGTATGGGGGACAGGTAAATTTGGGGTCGGATTCGAAAAAACCCCCGAGGCCAAGGCACCGATTCAGTTTTTCCGGTCAGACCAAGCAACCTGAAGGTCCTGCCAAGCCTCGCGAGGCCAACGTCACAAGGAATGATATTCTGAACAGCTTGACGAAATATGCGCATCCTCAAGAAGGACAAGTAAGAGAGGCTGTTGAGATTCAAGACCCAGTTCAGGTCCCGGACTATGATCAGAGAGCTATTCCGGCCAGAACTCGAAACCGCGGTTCCGCTCGCGGTGCACTAGTGGTCTTTCTCGGCGGCTTTCTCGCTGTTTGGCTATACGGATACGCTACGGGAGCCTACGAGATACCGTACTTAAGAGGGGTTTCAGAAAGCCCTGAAGTTCAGGTGGGAGCCCAACTAGTATCTTCTAGCCCGATCCTTTTCGGGGCTGTTTCAGTATCCGTTCTGCTCGGAGCATTGTATCTCCGACATAGGAAGAAGAACTAGATACTGCGTTCTCTATCGAACGATATTGTCAACACTTGATGATAGTCAGCTTTTACTCATTCAGAAAGGCCTCGTGTTCGCCTCGGACCTTTAGGAGACGAGCCTCTCTTGGCGGAATCTTGCGAGCATACCTATGCTTGGAACAAGGGCTGCAGTCGGAAATGAGGCTAGGTCGTTCTGTAAGGTCGCTCTTCGACTCCCCAAATTCCACCTCGTAAATGCGGATCTTGCAACCGCAATTGTATACTTCTATTTCCAATAGATCACCTCATTTCTAATCTATCGGTTAGTTAGACCTTCACGTAGTGAGAGACGAGGCCGATTAGGCCCCCGATGAAGACCAGTATCCCGCCGAGGCTTCCGACGAACAGGCCGAGGATTAGGAGGATAAGGCTCCATGCGGGATTATCAACTTCTCTTGATCCTACCAGTGCCAGGATTCCTACGAGGATTCCTACGACGATGCCGGTGAGACTTCCCAATCGGGCCAAATTGATACCCAAATCCATTAGCCCTCCCACGTTTGCTGCCTCCAATATTCCACTGACGAGGAGAACGATGCCACCAATCAAGACTAGGAGTCTTGCTAGCGTAAGTAATGGTACTTGCGATGCCATTTTCCAACTGTTGATTCGATGGCGGTCGGACTATTTAGATCAAGAGTTTGAACGGGAGAGGGCTATCCACGCGACTCTCCATATCGTGGTGTCAGAAAATATCTGTCTTGAGTAGATTTAGTTGTGCTCCGAGTTCATTTCCCGCAACGGGAAATCTTCAAAATCAGATCACCACCTTTTTTCTAGGGGAAAAATAAAGGTAAGCGGATCCCACTGCTACGAAAGCGTAGATGAAGACCCATACGGCAGTTACCAGGGCGCTGGGGCTTTGACTTGATATTACATCCCAGTGAACTCCCACAGCCAGCAGTGCAAGGCTTGGAAAGATCATGTCGAGCGGCAGTAGAACCCTGATTCTACCAATATCAGTCTGCAAAGATGCCCACCCAGTCGCAAGACATGTCGCCAAAAACAAGCCCGCGAACATTTGCAAGGTAGGAGTCGCCACGAGCCAAGGCCAGAACTCTCTCTGCGCAATATCCGGCAACAAGAGCATCATGATGCCAAACACCCCAACGACAACGGTTTGGATTCGGAAGAACCAACAGGCAATCTTCCAAGGTTGGCCTCCACCCAGCCTATCCTGAGGCTTCCGAGACCAACCATACCGGTACATGAGGTAGAAATTCCCTAGACTCGCAACGAGGAAGTATCCTATCCACGTGGAGATGACATATCCAATACCGTGCGAAGCCGCAAAGACGATCGAAACGATCGATGTGATTCCAAAGAATGTTCCTCCAACTAGCACGAGAATCTTTGCTCTCTGCCAGATCTTGGCTCGCAGCGCAGACCAGCAGCCAAAGGCTATCGCAAGAAATATGGCCCCGATGAAACGGACTGCCAATGCCATCACAGGCCATGTCCATGCGCCGATCACCAAGTTCGGATACACAAAGAAGAGCGCGCCCAAAACTAGGTTTGTTTCTGACAGGAAGAGTAGGAAGAGCCGCGCTTCTCTGCCAAGTTCAACCGGCCGCTTAGACGACATGACAAAGCCAGTCTACGCGGGCATTATGAGCCACGTACCGCTGCACTTCGCCAATACCTCTTTCTTGGTATTGGTTAGCACCGCCTCGGTGAAAGCGATACGTCGGCCTCTCTTTGCAATCGTCCCCTCTGCCACTAGTCGTCCTTTGACATGGGGGCGCATGAAGCTCATCTTCAATTCTATCGTGGTCATGTCTTCATCAGGCTTGAGGGTGGATGCGACTGCGATCCCCATTGCCGCATCTGCAATATCCACCATTACTCCCCCATGCATCGTTCCCGACAGATTGTGCAGGTGCTCGTCTACGTCCATTTCAAGAACCGATCGGCTCTCCTCTATGCTACGAACTCTGATCCCGAGCGTTCCTATTGCCGGGCTAGGTGGCTTGCCCGCCTTCCATGCTGAGTAGACTTTGTCTCCGACCCCTTTCATGTCTTCGCCAGTTTAGGCACGGGTCTAATATGAATTCAGATGAAGCCGTTCAAATTCGAAGCTTTATCTTGAGATGACGTTTCTCTGAGAGCCAGAGATGTCAGAAAAGAAGAATATGCGAGATGAAGTGCGGCGCGAGGCTAAGGAAGCCCTCGAAGCCATGCGAAAAGATCTCCAACAATTGAGCAAGGACTTGGTTGTCGCGAGCAAGACACTGAAAACTTCAACGGAGAAGTTTGTACAAGACACAGGTCCCAAGGTTTCAGCCGGACTAGAGGAGACTATGGAGACCTTTCGTCGTACCATGACTACAATCGACAAGCAGACCAAGCCTCAACAGGCAAAGCTCCTCAGAACATACAAGAAATTCCTTACCAAACAGGTAGACTTCATAGAGAAGAGGCTCAAGCAGACAGAATAGGTCCTTCTCCCTTTCCAGGGCTTGATGCTTCTCGAGGCTCAGGAGGGGCGCGCCCACGGAGAGGCAGACGATTCTTACGTCTGAAGTAGATGTACAATCCCATTCCCATTACGACCCAAACAATGCCTAGTTCTCTTCCTAGTTCATGGGTTACGATCACAGCCACCCATATCGCGCTGGTGGCGAGTAAGCCGAGGAGAGGCAGGAGAGGAAGCTCCAGAACTCCTGTTTTCCTCTTGAAACGGAGGGTTAGCGGAACCCTGAAGGGCCTGAACCTCGATCTGTCAGTGTTGCGTGTGACAATGAGGCTCGCGTGCGCGGAGACATATGCGACAAGGGCTCCCACATTGTAGAGGCTTCCCAGCAAGACCAACGGGTCTTCACCACCTGTAAGATAGACGAACGTACTGAATACGACTAGAAGGATGCTTCCGACACCGAACGTCACCACGGCAATGTGCGGGGTCCGGAACTTGGGATGTATCTGGCCGAATCGTCTTGGAAGCAGCCTGTATCGCGAGAGTGCGAAGAGCGTTCGGGAAGACCCGATTATTCCAGCGTTCGCCCCGATAATGCTGATGGCACTTCCCAGCAGCGCGATCCATCCAACAATGAGTACCCCCGTTCCGGGAAGATTACTTGCAACTCCGGAAAGAGGGTCATTCTTCCATGTACTCGACAGAATGGTGGGCGGAACCACATTGACTGCGACCAAGGAAATTGCGAGATAGAGTGCGATTACAATTACGAGGGTCAGCATTGTTGCTCGAGGAATGGTCTTCCCTGCAATCTTCGTCTCCTCGGCAGCTTGCGCCAGTGCTTCGATTCCGAGATAAGACACCATTGCTAGGGTTATGCCCTGAACGAGCTGGGGCCAGGAGGGCATAGTGCCGAGGTTGAATGTCTGGGGCCAGTGGAAGAGGCTGCCATTGGGTATCACAAGTGCAAGTCCGAGAATGATGAGGGCGATCTCGCCGATCAGGCTGAGAATGCTGAGGCCGAATGTGAAGTTCGCGGACTCTTTGATTCCGACAACGTTGAGGAGAAGGAGACCGACAAGTAGGACGATCGCTCCGGTTCCTAGCCAGAGGGGCTCCTTGAGGATCGGCGTGAAGTAGGATAGATAGCCAATAGCCGGGATAGAGAAGATCGCGGCCGTGACAACGTAGTCGAGGCAAAGCATCCATCCTGCGAGAAAGCTCACAGTGTCTCCGAATGCTGCTTGGCCGAAGGCTGCGGACCCTCCTGCCATGGGGTATGTTGAGGATAGCTCCGCGTACGTGAGCCCAGTGAGAAAATAGGCGATAGCCGCTATTCCAATCGCTATCGGAGTCGCATAGCCTGCATGCAGAGCAACCAGGCTCAGCGCGAGATAGATGCCGGCCCCGACATCCGCATATCCAATGGAGAACAATCCCCCGATTCCGATGGTTCTCTTTAGACCCCTTCGTCGCGCGGGTTTCTTGGGGGGCTGGGTCAAGGAAGAGTTTCCTATACGATTTCGTGGATGATAGAAGCGGGTTCCCGAATCCCCGCGCTAATATGGCTTGACGTTTCTAGTATTACTTTCGAGCGTCGAGTTCGGGGAGAAGCTCGTAGAATTTCTCTTGAACATCTGAAATGAGCTGGTCCCGCTTGGCCGGATTGGTTATGCGGAGCATAAGGACAAGGTGCGCTTGCTGGGAGGTCACCTGCGTGACCCTTACTTGGGGAGGGGCGTCAGGCACAAGGTCCGTCTTCATCTCCTGGCCAATTTCCAGCAGGTTTTTCTCTACGTTTTTCAAGTCGTACTTGCTGTCAACGGTGACTGGAATCTGGACCCGCAAGCCGCCGGACCGGCTTCTGTTTATGACGGATCTCTTCAATAAGGTAGAATTTGGGACAATAACTATCTCGTTGTCAGAGGTTAGAATCTTCGTTTGTATCAGGTTCCTCTCGATGACTCTTCCATAATAGTCTTGGACCTCTATCCATTCTCCCACCTTGAAAGGTTGGTAGGTGGAAATGAACTGGGACGCGGCCATATCTGTGAGAATGTTTCTGTAAGCAACGATTATCGCAACTCCTCCCAGGAAGAGAATCAGGAGGAGGACGTTGATCGCGACGTCGAGTTGGTTCAGGACGATGATTATTCCAAAGATCCAGATAGCCCAAGACCCGATCTGTTGAAGACTGGCCACGAGCCCAGAAGGAACGGACCCTGCAGCTCTATGGATGATGCTCCGGTAAAGACGGACGACAAGGAAGGTGAAGAGGAGGGTTAGGACAACTTGGAAGATGCTGATGGCGAAGCTGCTCGTCAAAAGGTCGTAGATAGTTGGAAGTGCCATACTAGCGAGGCAAGACCTTCGTTATGATCGAGCTAGGCAGATTCACTTGATCTTAAGAGTTCGACGGTTCGCGCGACAGATGGGGCGTCGCCTAAGAGCAAGACTTTGTCGCCTGATTTCAACTCGAGTTCGGGTTCGGGGAAGACGAAAGCGTCGTCCCGGCAGACGAGGCCGACCCGGCACCTTTCAGGTAGCTGTATCTCGTGAATTTTCTTGCCTATGAGCGACGCGTTTAACGGAATAACGGCTTCTGCCACTCGCAGGTTCTCGGCGGACCGGTACATGAGGGTAATGGACTGATCCTTCGATAGGACGTTCTCAAAATCACGGAGGGCCAAGTCAACAGGGCAGATTACCACGTCGGCTCCTGCTTGCATAAGCCGTACCTTATTCTTGGGACTGTTTGCGACTGCGATGACTCGAGGAATGCCGAAGTCCTTCTTTGCAGCTCTAGTAGTTGCAAGGTTTACTCTGTCGTCGTCAGTGGCAGCAAGCAGCAGGTCAGCCTGAGACGCGTCGGCTTTCTTCAAAATATCCAGCTTGGAGCCGTCTTCATTGAGTATGATAGCGTCGTATTTGTCGGAAACATCCTTGCATCGTTCGCCCTTCTTCTCGATAACGGTAAGTTGGTTCTCATCGCTTGAGGACAGGTATCCTATGAGGTGCATTCCTATTCGTCCCGCACCGACAATAAGCGTTCTCATAGACTGGTCTCTACCTCTTTTTCCGGTAAATCTAGGTAATAGTTGAGGGCCGGTTGGTCGGACCGAGTAATAAGGTTCCGTTCCCTAAAAGATACCTCGGAGCATCGGCACGCTCAAGGCCTACCCTCAATTCGCTTGAAACAGTCCCTTTTTCGCGGTTGAAGCCCCATTTGGCCCATCTCAGAAGGATGTGGGAAGCAAGTTGGAGATACACGCCGATTCAAGTGATTCTGGCCCTAGCGAAGCATATTTCGGGCATAATTCCTTTTTATTTGCCTAGTTTAGTTTGAAACATGAGCATTGAGGTGCGGTCCGAAAAAAAGGGAGAATATGGGACGCTGGGTCCCATTAGTGTCTACAACTGAACTGGGCTTGGCCCAGAATCGTGGCCGGTCGGGTTGTCGTGGTCTTTGTGAAGTATGTCGTAATGAGTGTTGCATAGGTTTCTAGCACAACTCTTGCAGAATTGAGTTGCCCGTTGAGTGCAGCGAGTCTCCCGTTCCATTCGTTCCTCGCTCGTGATTCCGAAGCCGCCGATGTCTCCCACTTCGACCTCTTCACAGGTCTTGAAATCGGGGCTCAGGTTTGGCGCTGTAATTGAACTAGGTTTTGTGATTGGGCTTGCCCGAGTCGCTCGGCTCTTCTTTGATTTGGCTCTGGTCTTAGCTTTCGTTCTTGTCTTCGCCTTGGCTTTTCTCTTCGCTTTCATTGTTGGGTCGCTAGGACCGTTGGCTGGGCTAATGATAGCCAATGTCTAACCCTGATGATGTGAATCAGGTAACACAAGTCCACTCCTCCCGAGCACAAGCCATAGATTTCTCGTCGCAGCCGAAGCGCTGGCAATGTCCAAATCTCACGAGGACAGGCTTTGTAGCGAAGGCAGCGGTTTGGTCGACCTCGGGTCCGATATCAGAATCATCCGAGCCGAAATAGGTGATCTTGATAGGGTTCTGGAAATTCTGGAGGAAGCCTCTCGATGGTTGTCCTCAAAGGGGCTTGAGACCCAGTGGCGGCCTAGCCCGGCTTTCCGCCAGACCATCAAGGACAATATTCAACGCGGTGATGTCTACGTAGCGAAGGGCCTAGAAGGCACCTTCGGCACCATCACCTTACAGTGGAACGACAAAAAGTTCTGGGGCGACATCAGACAAGATGCAGGGTACATCCACAAACTTGCGATTACGCGTTCTCATGCAGGCCAACATCTCGGCCTCAGATTGCTAAACTGGGCTGAGGCCAAAGCCAGAGCAGAAGGCAAGAGTTACCTGAGGCTCGACTGTCTCGCTAGCAACAAGACGATTCGCCAATACTACGAGAGAGTGGGATTCACTCACGTTAGAGATACTCTGGCGCCTGGTTGGAAGGCCAGTCTCTACGAGAAGAAACTCTGACCTCTATGAAGGATGGAGGATGTTCTTCGAGATAATTAGTCTCATAATCTCCGATGTGCCTTCTCCCACGGTCATTAGTCTCGCGTCCCGCCAGTGACGATGAACGTCAAATTCGTCCGCGTACCCGTATCCTCCGTAGAGCTGAATTGCCTCATCACACACTTTGAGCGCGTTTTCCGTTGCCAGAAGTTTGCCTTGGGCGGCTTCTGACTCGAACGGTTTTCCCTGACTCTTCAGGTGCGCTGCGCGGTAGACCATCATGCGTGACGCGTTAATCATCGTTAACATGTCTGCGAGTTTGGCCTGAGTCATTTCGAACTCGGACAGTGTCTTTCCAAACGCCGTCCTCTCCTTGCTGTACTTCACGGCTTTTTCGAAGGCCGCTTGTGCAATTCCTGTTGTGAGGGCTCCGATCGTTACGCGGCCGCCCCAGAGCATTCTCTTAGCGTACTCGAAACCTTCTCCCTCAGTTCCTACCAGGTTTTCCTTCGGGACCTTTGCGTTTTCGAACACTACCTCTGAAGTGACTGATCCTCTCACGCCGAGCTTTTCAATGTCTTTGCTCGATTTTGCTTTTTTCGAATCCACCAGAAACGCGGACGGGCCCTTCGGGGTCTTGGCGAAGAGAAAATACAGGTCGCAGTAACCGCCGTTTGTCGTAAACATTTTCGTTCCGTTTACTATCCATTCGCTCCCGTCCAATCGGGCCTGGGTTTGCATGTTTCGCGCGTCCGAACCCGCACCCGGCTCGGTTAGAGAGAACGCGGCAAAGGATTTTCCAATGATCATTCCGGGAAGATACTGTTTCTTCTGCTCTGGATTACTAAATTGCCGTACTCCTTCGCAACAGGTTCCGTGAATTGCGAGTGAGAGAGCAGTGCTGGCACATGCTTTGCCGACCATCTCCATAGCCGCGACATAGACCGGCCAGGGAAGTTCAAGACCCCCATACTCTTTAGGAAAGCCCATGCTTGTGAAGCCTTGTTCGAACATCTTGGTAATGTTCTCGCGTGGAAACTGAGCGTTTACGTCGATCTCTCGGGCGGTGGGCGCGATCTCTTTCTCTATGAAATCCCCGAGTGAGTCTAGGAGGAGAAGGTGGTCCTCGGCGCTGGACCCATATATCATCTGGATGAGTTCTTTCTGTTCGTTCCCGAAGAAACCCATGCGATTAACCTCTAGGAAATTCCTTTTTTGGAAGCTCCGGTTTATACTTTAGCCAAGAGCCAAATCTTGATTGAGCAACGGAGGACGGTTCCATACTCCTAAAATCGGAACGCCTCTATCACTACCAATGAAGGATCTAGGCGATGAGGACACGGACCCTTAGGATTGCCCTAGTCATTCTCAGCGTCGTGGCGGGTGTACAGTCTTTCATCGCTCTCGGGTATGGCTCGCTTGCAATTACTTCCAACCTGGGCCTCATCCCCCAGCCGATTAGACAAGGACCGCTCCAAACTACCTACGCTCTTGGAGGCTATTACTGGTTCCAGATCGGAGCCATTGGCGACAGCAACAGCTACAATGTTGACGGATCAAATATCACAATTCGCACGGTCTATGATCAGGTCCAGAATGATGCCCACTCATATTGGGTAGGAACCCTGCTATCGACAGGCGGTTTCGTCCAAGTTGGATATCTGAACGGGCTAAGCACTACGGGCCAAACCTATTGTTGCGCCTGGTTCTTCGAAACGTTCTACACTCCAAACTGCAATTGTCCACCCGTAATCGGCCCCGAGGGATCAGCCGGGCCTATCGGGTCCTGGCACACATACTCAATGGTCCACACGGGCAGTGGCGTCTGGTCTTTCTACATGGATGGCAATCTTCTCGGAAAATCGCCTTTGCCTGGAGACAAGAACTATCTTGGCGCTGGAGCAACTAGTTCAGGAAACCAGGCACCGGCGGGAATCGCAGAAGTAGCTCAAGCTACTGACAACAAAGACATAATCGGTCCTGCCGAGTTCAAAGATCTGGAAATACGTCAGGCTGGTCCCTGGCACCAAATGACAACGGGGGTAAGCCATTGTTGCTACGGTTACAGTAGCCAGACAAGCTTGCCTAACTTGTACGGCGTCTGGGAAGTTGAAGGCCACGACGATGATTTCCTCGCGGGAAGCAACATTCGCCAACCCGCGTCCGCCACAACCCTTTGGCCAACGTCCGTACTGTTCCCCACTCAGCTTACTTTCAACTTCATCGACCATAGTGGAAGCTCTTTCACACCAGACTGGATTTCGCTGCAGGACCAGAGCAGCGGCAACGCCCTATACTACACTAGCTACCAGTCCCAGAGCATCCCTCAATCCAGTACTTTCAAAATCAACCATGCATACTGGCACGGCGTCAATGTTGTGAATGATTCTCTGGTCTCCAGCTCAGCATCAAGCCAGACAATTCAGGGAAATGTCTACTCGATTCCCGTCCGTGTAGTTGGTCGATTCTACTCCCTTCCTGTTAGCGGGGCAACTGTTCTCACATTCCTTCCTGACTCGACCAATCAGACCGTAAGAACGGACTCTGAAGGAAATGCAACTCTTGCACAATTACCTCCGGGCAACTACAGCCTGCGCGTTATGGTACCATATGGAGTGCAATCCGTTTTCAGGACGAGTGTGCTAGGACCAGTCAATATCTCAATCCCTGTCTTCAGCATCGCAGAACTTCTCACAGTAATCATGCCGCCAATCGCAGTCGCCATTGCTGTGGTTGTCGTAGCGTTGAGGAGAGAACAAGCTCGACGGGCCGCCATGCCAATTACTTCGCCATACCCAATTCCAGTCCCTGCAGCCTACTGTGGTGTTTGTGGAAAACCTCTGGGTCCGGCAGAATTCTTCTGTATGACATGCGGAACTCCCAGAGCTAGGTCGCCGCAGCCTCCACCCCAACAGCAATTGCCTCCACCACCATCATCGGCCCCACCTCCACCACCACAATGAGCGTCTTATTCGCGGAGGCTCTGCTAGCTTATCGTCGGGCCTCGGCGGGGACAGGTGAGGTTCGCACGTTCCCGGCTTCCCATCATCGAGGCGCAACGCGGAGCAGTTGAAGCAGTGAAGTGGAACCCGACGCCTACAGTAATCCCCCGAGTCGATGCCCCGAAGCTAACTCATCCGACGAAGAGTTAACAGAACCCGGGGAAGTCTTATAGTAAACAGGCTAGCGCCGTCGCTTCCGATAGATTCTTGCCTCTACGAATCGGGATAGTGGGGGTCGGATATTCAGGCTTCGACTCCATGACTCCCGGTCTCTCAACCCGGGAGCTAATGTTTGAAGCCGCTACTCGCGCCTACGAGGATGCCGGGGTAGACCCTCGAAAAGATGTTCAGAGTTTCATCTGTTGTACCGAGGATTTCTGGGAAGGAATTAGCATTACTGACGAGTACATGCCCGACCAGCTAGGGGCTGTCCTCAAGCCGTTATGCACCATATCGTCAGACGGAATTGTCGGGATCGCAACGGCGTGCATGCACATCATGTCCGGAATAGCGGATGTAGCGGTCGTGGAGTCTCATAGTAAGATATCGGATGTTGTAAACCCTGATGAGATCTCAAGCTTCGCCCTCGACCCGATCTACGAGCACCACGTTAACGCGGACCCGAGATTTGTAGCCGGGCTGGAAATGGCCCGATACCTCAAAGAGACCGCGACAAAGAGAGATTACTGCGCGCAGGTTGCCGTCAAGAACAAGAAGAACGCGCTCCTGAATCCTCGCGGAGTTCACGGGGCGAATCTGGACAAGGACGCGGTGCTAAACTCGAAAGTTGCCTCCTCCCCTCTCACCGAACTGGAATCGAGCAAGACCATCGACGGAAGCATCGTCTTCGTACTTGCCTCCGCCCAGAAGGCCAAGAAACTCGGCAACCACACTGTCTGGATAAACGGCATCGGGTGGAGTTCTGACACGCCATGGTTAGAGGATCGAGACATGGCCAGGGCGGCTTATGCAGAACAATCGGCGGCTCGCGCGTACAAAATGGCAGGCGTGCGGAACCCTCCAACCTATTTTGACTTCGCCGAAGTAGACGATACCTATTCCTACAAGGAGCTTCAGAGCCTCGAAGCTCTCAAGCTCGCCGCTAAAGGTAAGGCGGGCAAGATGGTTGAATCCGGCGCTTTTGATAGAGACGGCCGGTTGCCTGTGAACGCGTCAGGCGGCTCGCTTGGGGTTGGACACTTGTTAGAGGCGACCGGTCTTCACAGAATGCTCGAAGCAGTTCTACAACTCAGAGGACAATCGGGACGCCTACAGATTCCAAGAGCGAAGAAAGCGGTCGTTCAGAGTTGGAGAGGAATACCGACAGCGACCGGGGCAGTAGCGGTGCTGGGAAACTAGGAGAAGTCTGGAAATGAAAAATCGTGTAGCAATCGTTGGAGCAGGCATGACACTATTCAGACGACGAATGCTAGAAAGCCCGAAGGAACTCTCCTTCGAGGCGACGAGAATGGCCCTCGACTCGGCAGGGCTTGAACTGAAAGACATCCAGTCAGTTGTATCAGGCTCAGCACCTGACGCTTTCGACGGCATGCACATGAAAGGAGAATACCTCCTAGACGGGATGGGAGGGATAGGCAAGCCCAACCAGCGCGTCTATGTCGGAGGCGGAACTGGAGTCTTCACACCTATCGGCGGATTCTGGAACGTTGCCTCGGGAATGTACGATACCTGCCTCTGTGTTGCCGAGGAGAAAATGTCACCGTTGCATCCTCATCCTCAGTACGCCTTCTGGAGCATCTTCGACCAGATCCTCGAGAGACCTCTTGGCACAACATTGCTGTGGATTTTCTCGTTGGAGATGAGGCGGTACATGCACAAGTACGGGATCAAGGAGGAGGAGATCGCGAGCGTCGCCGTGAAGAACAAGGGAAACGCTGTGGATCATCCTTGCGCACAACTAGGCGCTAAGATAACTGTCGATGACGTCATGAACTCCGAGCCCATTTGTTGGCCCGTCAAGAGATTAGACGTGAGTCCTCCTAGCGACGGAGCCGCTGCTGTCGTACTTGCTTCGGAGAAAGTTGCGAAGAAACTAACGGACCAGCCTGTCTGGCTTGACGGTGTAGGCTGGACCCTTGATAGCACACACTGGACAAACCGTGACTTGGCCTATCCAGAGTATGTTGAGAAAGCTGCATGGATGGCCTACAAGATGGCCGGGATCAAGAAGCCGAGAAAAGAGATCGATATCGCAGAAGTCTACGACCCATTCGACTACAAGGAACTCCATCACATGGAAGGACTCCAGCTGGCAGGCAAGGGAGAAGCGGCCAAGATGGCCGTCGACGGAGTAACGCAGCGAGACGGTGATCTACCTGTCTGCCCGTCAGGCGGACTACTGGGTGTTGGTAATCCTATCGCAGCCGCTGGAATGATGAAGATCTGCGAGGTCTTCTGGCAACTTCGAGGCGAAGCAGGGAAACGACAAGTGAAGAAGGACGCTCGCACCGGTCTAGCTCAGGCCTGGGGCGACTTGATGCAGGTCGGAACGGTCGCCGTAATGAGGTCATAAGGGAGAAGATGAAGGTGTCCCAGAAGATCACAAGCTATCCGGGCCACGAAATTACTCCGGAGGATGTGAAGGAGGGAAAATATCTCGATGTTGTCTACAAGTTTGAACCCAAATATAGCTGGGCCGCAGGCGTGGCTATCAGCCGCTTCCTGTCCGAGCTGAGAGAGGGAAAGATCATCGCAAGAAAATGTATGAACTGCAAGCGGATCCTTGTACCACCGAGAATGTACTGCGAGCAATGCTTCCGACCTACAGACGAATGGGTCCAGATCAAAGACACGGGAACCATCAACACCTACTCGATTTCACACGTGGGCACAGACGCCAGACGATTGAAAACACCAATACTAGTTGCGGTCGTCGATCTCGACGGGGCGACTCCTGGAATGGGAATCCTCCACAACCTGGGAGAGGTCGAGCCCTCAAAGGTCAAAGTCGGCATGAAGGTCAAGGCGGTATGGAAATCATCCAGCGAGCGCCAAGGCGCGATAACGGACATCCGCTACTTCAAACCGATGGGAGAGGAGTAGGGATATGCCAATCTTAGAGAAACTAGTACAACCGGGCCAAGCTCGTCACTGGACCGACAGCATACCTCTCGAATACCACTACACTGCGGGTGTCGCGGGCGAAGAATTTCGGCGCGAGCTCAGGGACAACGGCCGTTTCCTGGTCTCGAAATGTTCCAAGTGTAAGAGCACATACATTCCAGCTAGAATGTACTGTCCCAGCTGCTTCATTGAGTCGAAGGATCAGTTTCCAATCGACAAGCCGGGCTACGTCTACAGCTTCACCTCAGTCAACAGGGACAGATCAGGTGCTGAGACTGATTCGCCGATAACGGTAGGCCTTGTGAAATTTGAAGGCGTTAGCGGAGGAATAGTCCACTTTCTTGACGCGGATCCTGATCAAGTATCAATCGGGATGAAAGTAACGCCATCTCTCAAGAACCAGTCAGAACGCACTGGCAATATCACCGATATTCGCGCGTTCAAACCGGTCTCAACAGGGCCGAGCCGGATCGTGGCTGAAGCCGGAAAGGTAGAGAGACGGGATGTAGGGCCGGGAGAGAATCCGGCCAGACTGCTTCTGCGCTCTATCGAAGAGTCAGGATACCCGATAGAAGAGGACGAGATGACAATATCCGCGTTAAGGAGTAAGGTAGCCAAAGGCGAACTTCTCACACACGAAGAGGACAGGTTACTCCACAGACTTGGGGACAAGGCGCGCGAATGGCGAAAAGCGGTTAGGAGCTCGTCCGAAACCGAACCCGGAGACACACTCTCCGGCTAAACTAGATCTCTTTCCTTCCCGCTTGGTTGGGTTTAGTCTGACGTCGAAAGCTCGTCGTTTAGCACGTAGCTCGTTCCCGGTGATACATTCAGTGCCCTCCACTTCTCTCACTCTTGCATCGTAAGATGCTCAAACCATACCCCCCTTTTTCTCGAGGATATTTCCTGTCTGGCGTTGATACCGGGGTAGAAGGGCTAATTCGGGCGCGATCTGGGCTTGGGTCGGATGGCGAAAAGTCGGGAGATCTTAACCGGTTCACGAACGATTTCTCGGGCAGTCTAGAGACCACCTCCCAGATCCGAGACCAGGGTAGATAATGGGCGATTTCCCCGGGTAGGCATCTCTCAAAATCGATGGGTCATCCAGTATTCTTCAAGCTTCGTCTTCTCCATCTGCCATTTCTTGCGTGGCGGGTGAAACTCTAGGCGTGGAGGGTTCGAGAGGAATTCTCCCCGAAGCATGGCGCTTTCTCCCTTGTTGACTTCGAGAAAACAAGACCCGGTTCCGTCCCAGATCTTTCGTTCCCCTTTTCCTGTGATCGACAATGCGATGTTATTCGCGACAACATCAGCCTGACCAAGTGCGAATGATCCTGACTTTGGCAGAAACGGAACATGAGCATGCGGCGTCTCGATGGCGGTTACATCTCCAATCGCGTAGACCCTTTCGAACCTGGTGGCTAGGGTTTGCGGGCTAACAGGGACCCAGCCGGACGAGTCGGTCAGCCTGGCCTCGACAACAGCGCTTGGACACTTGTGAGGGGGAACAACGATCAACAGATCGTATGGGAGCTCTGTCTTTCCCTCAAACACCACCTTGTCTTTTTCCACTTTCGAAAGCTTGACTTTTGGGCGAAACGCGATTCCTTTGGCCGATAGAAGTCTCTCCACCTGTTTACCTATTACAGGACCAGCAGCCGGTGCGGGATGAGGCTCCGGAGTGAAAAACTCCAGCGACACTTTCCTTTTCGCTCTTGCGAAGTGATCCTGCAAGAGCAAAGCCAAACCATAAGGCGCGACCGGACACTTGATAGGCAATCGCGAAATCCCGATTACCAATCTCCCATCTTCAAGATTCTCTAGCGCGTCGCGCAATTTCATTGCCGATTCAAAATCGTAAAACTGGTAAGCGTATTTCTCTAGACCTGGAACTTCACCAGGCGAGTAGTCAACTCCCATCGAAACGACTAGATGATCATAATGCAACTCTTCCGATCCCGTCTTAACCGTCTTCGATGAAGTCTCAATCGAACTGACCCGATCATTGATCAGCCGGACCTTCCGTTTCTTCGGAATCGAGAGGGTGCGGCGGACTTTTCCGGGTTCGCGCCGACCCATCGCCAACAATGGGAAGGAAGGCGGGAACTCGAAGATCTTCTTTTGCTCCACGATCGTAATCGATGCTTTGGGAGCGCGCTCGGCCAGGAGGCTTGAGACTGCCAGACCTCCCATTCCGCAACCCAGAACGACGACTCTATCGTTAGATGACAAATTTGGCTATCAAAGCATCGCGATTTGAACCGCAATAACCCTTTGTGAAGGAACACGTTGAGGGCCTCGACTGTAGGCTACGCTATCATACGCGTACAGGTTCGTGTTTCGAGGAAGTCGCTCTTTCGCTAGGATGCTGCTTCTATGGGATAGTCTCCGCGGTTTCTGACGATACGGAGGAGGCGTAGTTGTTTCCGCGCTTCCTCGTAGCAGAAGTCGCACAACCGTACAGATTTCTCGCCTGGCTCAGCCATGAACCAGGTCGTCTCTGAAGCTGGTTTGGAGTCCTTACAGTACGCGCACTCGACCTGCTCCCTCTCCAAGAGACTTGCGGTGCTCATATCGAGGCTAGAATTAGGGTCTCGCCAGAAGATAAGCCTAGCTGAATCTCATCATCCTCGTCCTCCTCATGACAGCGCTATACTCTAAAGCCAGAGTACAAGACTGCGCCCCTGTAGAGGTGAGAGGAATCGGCTCCCAGAACTGGAATCCTTGCCACCATGTTCTCCGGGATACTATTCGGCACGAGCGTGCCCGTGATTAAGCTCGGGCTAGCCCTCCTTCCCCCCGATCTCTTCGCCGCTCTTCGATTTTCACTAGCCTCTGTTCTGGTTTTGTTGCTTCTTCGGCGGAAGGGATGGGTTGGTTGGTCCCTTCTCCGATCAAGACCTATCTGGATTGTAGGTTTCGTTAACGCTTTTGGATATGTGCTTCAATTTCAGGGGCAGAAGTTCACAACCTCCTCGGATGCGGCCTTGATCATTGGCACCGCGGCGTTGATGATTCCGGTCCTATCTTGGGCCCGCGGGAGCGAAAAGATAGCGGCGAAGAAGGGTCTCGGAGTATTGTCAGGGTTCCTTGGAGCAAGCCTGGTAGTGACCCGGGGTCAGGCTGTGAGCTTGGGTCAGGCCCAGTTTCTAGGCGACCTTCTGATACTTGGAACGGCAGTTACGATAGCACTGGTTTTCATCTATTCCAAGGATCTCGTTATCCAGAAAGGCGGCCGTGCGGTCACGGGAGGAATGATTCTCGTCACAAGTCTTCTACTTGTTCTCGCGATTCCCTTAGACCAAAGCACTTCCGTCAACCTCAGCTGGGAATCTGTCTTCTATGTCGTGTTTCTATCGGTCGTTGCGACAATAGGAGCTTACTATTTTCTCATGAAAGGATTAGAAACGGTGTCTCCGACGGTCTCCTCGATCGTTCTCCCGATTGAAGTGATCGTTGCTGTCGCTCTTTCAGTGATAATATTCGGGGACCCGTTCAACCTCTACTCAGGAACGGGCGCAGTCCTCATACTCATCGGTGTCCTACTAGTATCGTCCTCGTCTTAGAACGAGACGCTGGGATTTTACTGGTGGGCGCCGCAGGTAGGACAGTTAGTGGCATTCGAGTCCATTAGTCCGGTGCAGTATTTGCAGCGGACCTTCACAGATGGCGCTTGCTGTTGTGGCGGTGGAACACCGTAGCCTGGCTGACCATACCCTTGGTAGGGCGGCATTCCATATCCGGGGTTTGGCTGATAGCCAGGGTTCGGGCCATAGCCCGCAGGCATCGGACCCGGTCCATATCCTGTATTCATCGGCATGGAACCATAGGCACCCGCTGGAACAAATGCGATTTGAGTCTCATTAGTTAGGTCAGGTCTGCCATGGCTCTCTAAGACTGCCTTCAACACGTTCTGAACAGAGGACCCGCCTCGTGTCGCCCTGCAAGGAGGGATACCGACGCTGAATGGGAATGTTTGAGCTGGACCCTTGCCGAAATCAGTAGGTCCCGCCACTTGAACATCACGCTGATAGAGGTTATTGGTTCGACGCTGGTTTTCTTGGATCCGCTGGTTGTTAGGGAGCGTGACCCAGACCATCTCGTTCCAGCTTTCAACGACCCGTGCTTCCACCTTCACTCCTTTGGACTGGATGTACTCTTCAGCTTGGATGTTTACCTTGCCCACAACAGGCTCTCCTTCTTGAAAGGTCGCCTTGTCAAGACTGATCCAAATCTTGCCCTTTGGATGTGTTAGATGACTCAACAGACCCATACATGATCCTCCGAATAGATTCTATCACGTTCCATGTGGGCTATCAACCAAGCGTAACCAAACTAGCAACTTACAAGAAACACGAGTAGTCAGCTCATAAATCCGAGAAAGGAGTCCGATCAGCATCGACTCGCACCGATTGCTTGGTGTGAATGGTCGGCGTGTCAGAAGGTTTAATTTTTCCCTGACTCCACAAATCGATTGTAGCTTAGGCTTATGGAACTCGGCGAGGGGCAGGAAGGAGTGGTTGTGATGGGTGAGAAAAAGAGACAGCTTGCAACCGAAACCACAGAGGATCAACCAACTCCTAAGAAATCCTCGAAAGAAGAAAAGTCAGAAACCATGTTGAGGGAGACCATGGAGGAGTTGGAGAAAGAGAAGGCGAAATCGGAAGACTACCTAAGACGTCTGCAGTACCTCCAGGCTGATTTTGAAAACTTTAGGAAGAGAGTGGAGAAAGAAATGTCCGACAACAGACAATTCGGAAACCAACGCCTACTATCCGATCTCATAATAGTAAATGACGAGCTAGAACTAGCGCTCAGAGAGGCAGAGGAAAGTCAGGAGAGCCCGACAATCGTTGAGGGAGTGGGAATGGTCCATAAACGGTTACAGACCCTCCTCTCAAAAGAAGGGGTTGAGAAGATTCGGAGTTTAGGATCAAGGTTCAACCCCGACCTCCACGACGCCGCACTTCGAGTCGAGTCGGACAAGGAGGATGGAACGATCGTGGAAGAGATCCGGCAAGGATACACGCTCAAGGGTAAGGTCCTCCGGCCCAGCATCGTCAAAGTAGCGGAGAACTCCTCTGAGCGTGAGTCTAAATCCGAGAAGCAGGACCTAGAGGAGATAGAGGATAATGAGTAAGCCTGAGACAGAGAAGATCATAGGAATAGATCTAGGAACAACGAATTCGGCTGCCGCGATAATGGAAGCTGGACGCCCGGTCGTTATCCCGAGTGCTGAGGGACAGACCGCGGCCGGGAAAATGTTCCCATCGGTCATCGCCTTCACCAAAGACGGTCAGCTGATAGTTGGTGAGCCTGCTAAGAGACAGGCGGCTACGAACCCTGACGGGACAATTATCGAGATCAAGCGGAAGATGGGCACAGACTACAAGGTCCACATCGCCGGGAAGGACTATACTCCACAACAGCTCTCTGCATTCATACTTCAGAAGATAAGACAAGACGCCGAGACGTTCCTGGGACGACCAACAAAGAAAGCGGTCATCACCGTCCCGGCCCACTTTAACGATAACCAACGACAAGCAACCAAGGACGCCGGAGAAATCGCTGGCTTCGAGGTTGCTAGAATAATCAACGAGCCGACAGCCGCGTGTCTCGCCTACGGTTTGGACAAGGCCGACAAGGAGATGAAGATCATGGTGTTCAGCTTTGGAGGCGGAACACACGATGTAACCCTGATGGAGTTTGGCGGCGGAGTCTTCCAAGTACTTGCGACCAGCGGGGACACGCAGACAGGCGGGACCGACATTGACAATGCGATCGTCGAGTACTTGCTCACTGAGTTTCAGCGCCAGACAGGCATAAGCCTGCGAAGTGACCGTATGGCCATGACCCGGCTCAAGGAAGCTGCGGAAAAAGCGAAGATCGAACTTTCCACCCTGCTTACAACCGATGTTGATCTGCCCTTCATTTCAGCAGACTCATCCCAACCCAAACATCTTCACACAACTGTGACTAGGGCCAAGTTGGAAGAGCTCGCCAATCCCATAGTCCGAAAAGTTGAGACGCCGATCAAGAGGACTCTCGATGACGCGAAACTTACGCCGAAAGATGTGGATAGGATCATTCTCATCGGTGGCCAGACCCGCATGCCGCTTGTCAGAAAATTTGTCGAAGACATAATCGGCAAACAAGCAGAGCGCGGAGTCGACCCAATGGAATGCGTCGCCGTCGGAGCGGCCATTCAAGGCGCAGTTCTCGCCGGAGAAGTCAAAGATATACTCCTGCTAGACGTCACCCCATTATCACTAGGAGTAGAAACACTGGGAGGCGTCGCCACAAAGATAATGGAGAGAAACACCACCATTCCGACAAAGCGTAGCCAGATATTCTCGACAGCAGCCGACTCCCAGACCACGGTCACTATCCACGTGCTTCAAGGAGAACGTGCCATGGCAGGGGACAACATATCCCTAGGCATGTTCAACCTAACTGGAATCCCGCCGGCGCCGAGAGGCATTCCCCAGATCGAAGTGACCTTTGACATCGACGCTAATGGTATCCTGAACGTATCTGCAAAAGACTTGGCCACCTCGAAAGAGAACAAGATCACGATTGCCGCCTCGACCAAGCTTTCGAAGGATCAAAAGGAGAAAATGGTCCATGAAGCCGAGGAATTCGGTGAACAGGATAAGAAACGAAAGGAAGAGGTGGAGCTGCGGAACACAGCGGAAAGCATGCTCTACACCGCTGACAAGACAAAAGACGAGTTGAAAGACAAGATTACGAAGGAGCAGATTGAAACCGTCGACAAAGCAGCCGGAGTCTTAAGAGGGGCTCTATCCGGTAAGGAACCTGAGAAGATAAAATCGGCGAGCGACGATCTCTCGCGGATTCTCCAGAGGATTGGTGCTGAGATCTACCAGAAAGTTACCGCGCAGAAGCCTGGAGAACCTGCCCAGCAGGCAGCGTCTCCTGGAGCCGGCCCTTCTAAGGATGATAATGTCGTGGACGCGGAGTTCAGAGAGGTAAAGGACGAAGGCTCTCGGTAGAGCGAGATGAATCGGAAGGAATGGAGAAGCGAGACTATTACGACGTGCTCGGGGTTACTCGAAACGCGTCCAAAGACGACATAAAGGGCTCCTACCGCAAACTTGCTCTACAGTATCACCCAGATCGGAACAAGGCCCCAGAGGCAACTGAGAAGTTCAAGGAAATCTCGGAAGCCTACGCGATACTGTCAGATGACGAGAAGAGAAAACAGTACGATCAGTTTGGGCGAGAGGGAATCTACCAGAAATATAACACTGAAGACATTTTCCGAGGTGCCGATTTTGACTCCATATTCCGGGACATGGGGTTCGGAGCTTTCGGCGGCGGTTTCAGCAGCTTCGTGGAACGAATCCTCGGAGGATTCGGAGGCTTCGAGAATTACGCGGGCACTAGCGGCCCAGCCAGAGGCGAGGATCTGGTCTCCGATTTGCAGATTAGCTTCGACGAGGTCGCCCATGGAGCGACGAGAGAGATAGAATTTCCCCGGCTTGCAGAGTGCAAGGAATGCAACGGGTCCGGGGCCCAGCCCGGAAGCTCAAGGAAGACTTGTAGCACCTGTCATGGCCGAGGCCAGGTCCAAACAGTGCGTCGAGCCGGCTTCGCTCAGCTGGTTCAGATAACCACGTGCCCAAAGTGCAGAGGAGAAGGAAGCGTCATTGACAAGCCATGTAAGAACTGCGGCGGAAGCGGCCTTTCACGAACGAAGACGAAACTCCAAGTGAAGGTCCCTCCCGGAGCCGACGAAGGCCAGAGCCTCCGAATTAGGGGAGAAGGGAACGCGGCTCAGGGTGGGCGTAGTGGAGATCTCTATGTTCGGATAAGATTGAAGCCCCACGCCGAGTTCAAACGCGACGGAGACAATATTCTCTACGAGACCAAAGTCAGTTTTCCTAAAGCCGCTCTCGGGGGGGAGCTTCAAATCCCATCTATCGATGGTAAGGCACAGCTAAAGATTCCAGCAGGGACAATACCGGGAACAGTGTTTCGCCTTGAAGGCAAGGGTTTCCCCAGGGTCGGAGGATGGGGAAGAGGAGATGAACTTGTGAGAATTGATGTTGAGATTCCGCGCGACCTCTCCCGTAGGCAAAGAGAACTTTTGACAGAGTTCGCTAAGGAACTAGGTGAGAAACCCTAAAGGAAATTATTTCTGTTCTTCCGCAGGCTGTGCTGGAGAAACAGGGGGAATGGGGTTAGCGGTTGGTGAAGCCTCCTGCGCAAGTTGTGCAATAACGATGGGAGCATTGCCGGTTGGCGGAACTACAATCTGTTGCTCCATTGAAGGAACACTTGCCAGCATTTTTTCGACCGAGCCTCTAATCTTCGGAGCGAATGATTCCAGTTTCAATTTGGCTTCTCTTAGGTTCTTGTAGAGGGCGGCGGCTGCAGCGGTCCCTGCCAGGCCTATTCCGAGGCCTAGTGCAATTGTATAGGTGGTGAAATGTTCGATGAATACGCTGTCTATGTATATTCGGAAGTACACGTTGTAGACGTACTCGTTACTTAGCCAGAACGAGAAGAAGGCGATAACGATGGCCTCGATGATCATGAGGGCTTTGACGGATTCTGGTGTAACGGACTTCTGAACAGTCGCGCTCGGAGACATCTTTGCGCCAGGCCCTTCCGCGAGAAGGACGGTAACACATGCTGGATTTGTAGAGATTGTACCCTAAACCCGGGAAGAGGGGGGTGTCGATCAGAGACTCGGGACGAGTTGCGCATTGAGAAGGAGCTTGCTGGATTGGCTTTAAGAATGGACAATCCTTGATCTGGTCGAAAGCGGGGGTTCCCGAGACCTCTATGGGATCCTGTCCTATAGGGCGGGATTCAGGTCAAAGGGGCAGGACCGCTCGGACGAAGCGGTGCTTGACTTAAGATCCGGCTTCAGGAGAGATCCTGTGGCGTAGGCCTTCGTGGGTTCGAATCCCACCCCCCGCACCATTCCTATAAATTCGCAGAGGGCAATCTGTTGTTCTTCAAATTATCGAGGTTGATGTTTACGGAGAAAGATCGGCCGCTCATTATCGCTTGAAGTTTCAGCGGTTACCTAGTTCTTCTGACAATCTTGCGCCTGAATTTCTGTCTATCGTTTTCCTGGCTTGTTTGATTATTCGTGGTGCCCACCAATTGAATCGTTTCATGTGTCTCATAATCGATGGGACCAGGTATATTCTTATCACCAACGCGTCCAACAAGACGACGATCAGGATTGCCAGCCCCAGCTGTTGCAGTAGGAGAATGTGGGAGAGCATCATTGTGCTGAACGCGCCAGCGGTTACAAGTCCGCATGCGGTAATAATCGCCCCTGTTCGTTCGACCGCGGTGTCGATCGCTGCATCGTCAGTTAGTCCTTTGAGCACAAGCTCTCTAATTCGTGTTACTAGGAATATGTCGTAATCAAGGCCTAATCCGACCATTATCACCAAGAGCATGATCGGAAGTATCCATGTCAGTTGTGCTCCTAGAATGTTTTGCGAGATAAGCATCACGGCCGCCATTGCCCAGGACACGCTGAGGAGTATTGTCAATATCAGACGGAGCGGTGTGAACACTGATCCGAGCGCTAGGAGGAGTACGATGAAGACGCCTACTAGGACGAGAATAGTCATGTTCGAATAGTCTGCGCTGGCCGCCCTGGTCAGGTCTGCTAACGAGGCTGTCTCCCCGCCCACCAACAAAGTTGACGAGGCTAGGAGGGGGCTCTGGGACTGGAGAGTCTTTACATTCGCTCTGATACTGTTGAGGGTTGAGATGGCCGAGTCCGAATAAGGTTCGCTTGAGAGGACCGCCCAGACCATCGCTGATCTACCGTCTTGACCCAGGAACGGTTGCATGCTTCGAATCATCTCTGATTGTTCAGTGGGTCCTAACTGGTTGAAGGTGGAGTAGGATATTGGATTTCCTAAAGGATGCGTTGGCCCGTAAACCTTGGAAACCCCTGGCATCAGAAGAGTCGAGTTTTCGGCGTAAGAGATGGCGCTTAGGGCGGTGGCGTTTATCCAGTTGCTCTCATCTAGTCGCACTGGTGTGAGGATTATCGTGTATGTAGGGGTAACGGCTCCCGGTCCGAAGCCTTCAACCATGTTGTTGTATCCGGCTCGACTCTCCAGGGAATCAGGTATCTGAGCGATGAAATCATGGCTTGTCCCCGAGGAAAACACGATTGCGGTTGCCGGAACAGAGAGCGATAGGGCTGTCAAGAGCACTATTTTCGAATGCCGGGCTGTGAAGCCTGCAGCTTTGGCATAGTATCCTTTTTTCTCCTCTCTCTTTGCTCCTACGTGTCCAGGCCAGAAGAGGCGGTCACCGAAGACCATCAAGGCTGACGGAACGAGAGTGAGGGCTACCAGTAGGGCTACGGATATTCCCAGCATTACGGCCAAACCGATTGACCGGAGCATTCCGAAGCTGGCAAATGCCAAGGTTCCGAAGGCAAGGACGACCGTTGCGCCGCTTGTGACGATGCTACCTCCCGCCCAGGCCAGAGATCGCTGGACCGACTCTTTCTTGTCGTGGCCCGATTTCCTCTCTTCAGCGTACCTGCTGATTAGAAAGATGCAATAGTCCGTGCCCGCGCCCAACATTGCTATGGGCATGAGGGTCAATACTAGAAAGTGGACGCTGGTCACGAAAGATCCGACGAGGTAGACAAGGCCAAAGGCTACCCCTATCGACAGGCCGATCGCTGAGATCGGCACTAGGGGGGCTGCAAGAGAGCCGAAGAAGAGTCCTATAATGAGAATTATCAGAAAAACGGTTACTGGGTCGATGCGCTCGATATCGTTCACGGATTCTGTTTCGAGATCATAATTAAACGCGGGGGCACCGGTCACGAAGATGGTCAAGTTTTGGCCTGAAAGCCGGTTGGCAACAGCCACATCATCTCTTATTCGCTGGATGCTGTTTCTGGGATCGGGTCCGTTGTTCTTGAAGTCCAGAATTACAAGCATCGTGTTGTTGTCGGCCGAAACGAACTGGCTGTAGGCGTCTCTCCCTGGCTGGACTGGATACGAATAGACGCTGCCTTCCCGAAGAAGTCTAGAGGCGAGCTCGGAAACGCTTGCAAAGCTCGGTGAGGGACCAAGATCATAGATCTCCCCGATTGTATTGTACTGGCTCGGGCCAGTTCCTGTCAGATTCAGGAAGCTGGAAATGGTGAAGGCGCGAAGTCCAGCGGCGTCGTTCCAATAGTCAGGGTAGCTGCAGGGGAAACAGTAGAGGTTGAAGTACTTGGCCACGGAAAGAAAGAGGCCCTTAGATTGCTGATCTGAAATGGAGGAGCCAAAATAGCGGGAAGTAATGTTATAGTAAGATGGTTGGCTTTGAAGGCCTGGGTTTCCTTTGGTTATGTTTTGGGCCCGAAGTAAGGGGGAACCCTGAACCATTAGCTGATAGACGTTGTACTGAGACGACGGGTTGAAGGATTGGTTCCAAGACTGGTAGAACAGGTTGTAGTAGGGCTTGATTAGGGAGAGGTAAGTTGATGGCACTTGGCTCGCTATGAGCGGCCAACTTGATGCATTAGCCTCCTGGTTGTAGGCTGCTACTTGGGCCCCGCTTGCGTAGAATGGTCCTTGGCTTACAATCCTCGACCACTGATTCGCATAGATGTTTGCTGTGCCGTATTCCAGGCTCGCAACCAAAGCGGTCGTGTTCTCTGACTCGTATAGCTGGGAGTTAACCACGCTGGCATAGCCGAGTAGTTGTTTGGAATAAATGTCGTAGATGTTGGTGATGTTGCTGATGTTACTCAATGCTGGGTCTTCTTGGAGGGTCCGGTTGAGAGTGATGGCGAAGTTCCTCGCGTCGACACCTCTAACGTCCTCACCGGTTATCACCACAAGCCCGCTTTCTCCTTGACTGATCTGGAACTCTCTACTGACCAGATCGTGGGCTATGCTCGATTCGCTGTTTTTCGGATTGAAACTGGTATCGCTGTATACGATAACGTTTTGCACTTGCAGAAGGGCCGGGATACTTGCGCCGAGGGCAACTAGCCAGAGCATGAATATGGCTCTGCTGTGGTGTATTACCGTCTGGGATAGTCTTGCGAAGAACATCTCCGGCCCATATCCATGTACGAGCGAGAGAAGGACCATCGGTCCAATTACGATAATATCCTGTTGTAACTTGGCATAAGACTCCCGTGCGTGTAGGATGGAAGACTGAAGTCCACCATTCTGGACTCAGTTGACATTTACGCACCCGTAAGCTCCGTAGGCATATGCCGAGCGTGAGATTACGGGTTTAGTTAGGCTCTCAAGGCTGCTTTGGTTCTAGTGGATTCGCGCTTGCGCCGTCTTCGAAGTGTAACCGCTCAAACTCTTTGTTCAGTATCAGCGGGCTTTGGTACAAGCTATGCCTCGGAGCACAGAGGCGCACGAGATTCGATGCTGGCAAGAGACTGGACCATTGCAGTCACCCCAGCCTTGATTCTATCCCTAGTTCTTCTGCCGGGCTTCTTCCCTCTAGGGCATGCTCCCTCCCTCAACCAGGCGTCCAGTTTCTATTTTCATTCCCAAAGCTCGAAGACCGTCAACGGAGTCACTACTAATCTATGGGCCAACACGACCCAGTTTTGGCCGTCGTTGACTCAGACACAAAACAGGAGTGCTGTGAAAGGGTCTCCAGCAGTTTGGCAGTATTACACTCAACCACGAATGTCAGGAAACGTCAGTCTCTCCGGTCCTGTTACATTTGGTGTTTACCTTGCAAGTTCCGCGAAAACTGGAGGCGGAACTGTCGTGGTTGGCACGCTAAGCGAGGTCTTGTCTACCGGGAACCCAGTTCTTATAGCCAACGCGAGTCTAGCAGCCGTCGTTAACACGAACATCAATCTTTTCACAATAACGACGAACCCGAGTTTCATGCAGATTCAGAAGGGCGGAATTCTGAATTTCACGGTGACAGTCTCAGTTCCCGGCGTGATTCCTGCGAATATCGCGCTCTATTATGACAGCCCATCTGACAATAGTTTTGTGTCAGCGACGTTTCAGTCAAGGTTTGGCATAGTTTCTCTCGACAGTTACAACCAGACAGGCGTGCAAACCGCGTTCTATAGCAGAAACGCTACAGCCCAGGGTCGCCAAGTGACCCTTCAAGCGAACGGATTCGACACCTTCGGTCTCTATGACATTCAGGGAATCAACGCCACGGTCTATTTCCCCTCAGGGATGATCTTCATGCAAAACGCAGTCTTCACCATGATTCTAGGGAACGCCACAACCTATTCCGGGCTATGGGACCTCAACTTTTCATTTTCCACCGGGGACCAGAGTGGAACGTATGACACAATTCTGGACATGAGGGATAATGGAGGGTCAGAAGTTACAGCGCAACTTTCCATCGTGTTGACGGCGTCGCTAGACGTCGATCTGGAGACTGTGACCAATGATCCTGTGCCCGTGCCCGTACCAGGTGTTGCGGTGGCGATATTCTTGGCAGGACAGCCAGTCTACACTGGGTTCTCAAATGGTACCGGCTGGGTCAATCCAGGGGCTTTTCTGTCCGATAACAGGACCTACGTCATCATCGCCCTGTGGGAAGGGCAGATCGTGAATCAGACTGCGATGTATACTCCGGTGTACACGACTGCTCTGCCTCTTCATCTTTCCGTTTATGAGACGAATTTCGCGCAGGTCTTCAGAGATGGGAGTGGGAATCTTCTATCTCGGCCGCCCTCGGCTTTCCAGCTTTCCAACCCGAACGGCACGATTACTAGTCCAGATCCTTCTGGCACCTATCTTCTTCCAGCAGGAAGCTTCACTGTCTCGAAGGTCATCTGGCAAAACATCGACGTGACACCATTATCGCCTACGTTTGATCCAAGCCTGGGAAATGCCCTATTGAACCTGCAAGTGTACGATCTTACAGTGCGGGTCGTAGACCAGAATGGGCAGGGAGTTTCAGGAGCCAGCGTAGCGTTATTCTTCGAACAAGCGCCCTTCTCCTCCGGGATTACTGGAAGTAACGGGTCACTAGTCTTCCATCAGCTTCCGATAGGAACGTACGCTGTCGAGGTCAGCCAACCGGTCCGAGCTGCTTCCAGCGCAACCGTTGCCGGAACCTCATCAGTCCAAGTGCAAGTTCGGATTACTCAATCAGCATCGTCATGGGCGATTCCCACTCTTGAATGGATCATTCTAGCTGGAACTATCCTGGCAGGCCTAATTGGTTACAATCTCGTGTCTAAGAAGCGCAGGACTAAGCGTATTGAGCAACGCCGATCTTGAGCGATTTTCTAGTTCGATCCTATCTCGGAAGCTCTAACTGCGTCGAAATTGACAGGGTTTGTGGGAATTGGAACTTGGAAGCTTTCTGGCAAGTCCCCCTTGCCTAAGCACCGGAATTCTACATGGTGACATTTTGGACATTTCAAATCGTTACGTAGCTGTCCGGGTTCACCCTTGTCGTCTCGCCAGATCTTGTAGCCACACCCAGGGCGAGTGCACTCATACACGTAAGTGGCGTATTCTTTCTCTGTTGTGGTCTTCCTCTTGGGACGAGAACTAGTCTTTGGAGAAGACTTGTGAGGATGAGAGGCTCTCCGAGTCTTCTTCTCGGGTTTGGATTTTGTCTTTTTCTTCAGGGCCTTTCTGTCGGCGCTGGGCATAACCAATCGCTAGGTTAACGGGTCTGACTGACTTAGAGCGTAGTGTTACTGTTGGTCATCAATATTGGGACACAGTCGAGGTCAGAGGACAGCTGTTTGTCTACTCTACCTTGACGACCATCTCCTCCCCGTATCCCGTAATTACCCGGAGGTAACCTCGAAGCTGTCGATCTATCTCATCATCACCTGAGTCAGTGAGGAGGCGTCGGGGATGCAGTGCTTCGATCTTGTTCCTTGATCCAACCACCGTAATGTTCTCGATACCAACTTTACGAACGACGTCTGGGGTGATCTGTTGGTTTCCCCTTCCGAACAGAAAGCCTTGCCCACCAATCGGTGAAATTACGATCTTCACGTGACCCTCGCCAGCTAGGGTTAGCAGTGCCGTTTCGTCCATATCCCTTCCTAATACTGTCCCATTCCATTTCATGGCGTCAACTCCTAGAAGCGTCTTCTTGACTCCCAATCGCTTGGCAATCCTCTCTAATGTTGATCCAGGGCCGAGAATGTAGGTGTAGACAGGGTCGATCTTCTCCTGGAAATATTCCGCGATCGCGTCCAGCTCGGTGTCCTCAGATGATCCAGTCGCTAATTTTGACCCTTGCATCAGTGGTCCAGAATCCGGAGTTGTAAGATGGCCGAACAGCTTGACTGACAATCGATCCTCCCTGAACGCAGCTTCATCGACGTCAACCACTTCGCCCAACTTCCTGGGAATCTGACCCCGAAGAAACGCGACGGTCGATTCTGCCGCGGCTACCGGATTGATGGCGAAGACTGACGAGTAGATTTTCACTCCAGATGGGACGCCCAGTGCGGGAGTATCTTGGCCAACGCCCTTCAGCACATCTAGGGCGGTTCCGTCTCCACCACAAAAAACGATCAAGTCTACTCTTCTCCTTTTCATGAGACGACTGATCCTCATGCTGTCCTCCGACCTAGTTGTCCTTCCAATTCGCCCGACCAATTCATGCTCAAGTTTCAACTGGTCGGCGATGTTCTCTCCCATTTCTCCCGGGGCGATTAGGAATTCAACGTCCTTGACTCTTCTCCGAACCTCTTCGAGGTATCTTCGGCCCCTTTCTGGGGAGACTGATTTCGCGCCTTTTCGGATTGCCTCTTGGAGGATTTTCTTTCCGTCGGTGCCTTTGAGTCCTACTGCTCCGCCCATTCCAGCTATCGGGTTGACGAGAAAGCCTACCTTTTGCGCGTCGTTCGGGTCTGGCAATCTTAGCGAAGCGCGCTTATGGATAATAGGCCCATCTGGAACGTGTGACCTTCTATCTGCCAGTTTTCTTCCGCGGTCACTTTTGGTTTTTCTTGGTCGGGACGTAGGAGATGTAGTTTCTCTGCTCTGACTTCTTCCATGAGGTAGTCTCGCTCATCTTCCAGCCATTCGAGCTTCTGGGCGTCAGGAATTGTCACGTATGCTTCAACGAAAGCGTCAACCGGGAGGTCGAGGCGTTTCCTCATTTCCTGCAATCGTCTGACAATCTCTCTTACGAAGCCTTCTCTAACCAGTTCTTGTGGAATGGTGAGATCGATGTACACGCGGCCTTCGCTGAGACTTCCCATTGCAAAGTTCTCTGGCATTTCCTCTTTGAATGTGACCATCTGCCCGGCAATTGTGTAGTCTCGATCGTTCACTTTCAATTTGTAGGATTTGTCGGTTTGAAGCGCTTGGAATAGTTGTCTTCCATCTGTTGACCGGAGTGCCTCTGCGACCTTGTTGGCATCTCCCTTGAAAGCGGGTCCGAGTCCTTTGAAATTCGGTTCAACTATCAGCTTCTTCAGTTGTTCTTCTTCTGCGAGGCCGACGAGTCGGATATCTTTCGAGTTTGTCTGTTGCAGGAATAGTGGTTTGAGGCTCTTGACCGCTCGCTTTACCTTGTTGCTGTTTGTGACGATGAGGATCCTAGCGACTGGTTGGCGCAGTTTTACCTTCTTTGATTGTCTGGCCGACGATGATGCTGCGGAGACCTGTTGTACAATCTCCATGTTTTCTTCAAGTCTCTTGTTAATCCACGCTGCTTGCGAACTAGGCCAGGAAGACATGTGAATGCTCTCCAGAGCTGACTTCACCGTTTTGCGAAAGGCTTGCTGGTAGACTGTCTCGGTTAAGAATGGGATGAAGGGAGACGCTAGGATCAGCCAGATCCTCAACGCATGATGGAGGACTGCGTAAGACGAAAGCTTGTCCTTGTTTTGCTTTTCTTGCCAGAACCGTCTTCTTACGAGACGGATGTACCAGTGGCTTAGATCCTCTATTACGAAGGCTCTGAGTCTTCGCAGCGCCAGGTGGAGTTCTAAACCTTCCATATTGTCACCGACCTCTTTCAGCAAGCTCTCGCTGCGCGAGACCAGCCATTTGTCCTCGGGCCTGAGGTTTTTCCATAGCTTCGTGATCGACCAGGCATTCGGCTTGAACTTGTCGAGGTTCATGTAGAGGGTTGCGAACGAGAAGACGTTCCAGGCAATCTGGAGGTCTTTCGCCGCGACCTCAACGGCGTTCCATGAAAACTGGAAATCCTCCCAGAGAGTTGACTGAACAGTGTAGAATCGAAGGACATCACGGCTATACTTGCCAACAACGTCGCCTGGGCTGACGAAGTTGCCTTTCGACTTGCTCATCTTTTCTCCCTGCTCATCAAGGGTATGTCCGTGCATCAACACTCTTCGGTATGGGCTTCGGTTGAAGGCAAAGACGCTGGAAACGAGCTGGTTGTAGAACCAGCCTCTGGTCTGATCATGCGCTTCTAGGATGAGGTCGGCTGGCCACCAGCGTTTTAGCTCAGCGAAGTTCTTGGGGTAGTTGAGGCTGGCCCAAGAGGCAGTGCCGGAGTCCATCCAAACATCCAGAATGTCAGCCTCTCTCCTTGCGCTCCCCCCGCACTTGCACTTGACCTCTATTTTGTCGACACCGTTCCTGTGCAGCTCGAACTCTTTCGGCGGGCGTATGGCGAGCTTGACGAGTTCCGCTTTCGAACCTATCACGGTAGGTTCTCCGCATTTTAAGCAGGTCCATACTGGTAGTGGAACTCCCCAGTAGCGCTGGCGCGATATTACCCAGTCCCTGGCGCCTTCAAGCCAGTCGTGGAATCTTTTGGACCCGGCCCATTCCGGCACCCATCGCACCTTCTCGTTCTCGCTCAGCATTTTTTCCTTGATCGCGGTGACCTTGACGAACCATTGGTCTGTTGCTCGGAGGATGAGGGCTGTCTTGCACCTCCAGCAATGCGGGTAAGAGTGCTCGATTGTCTCCTCCTTCCAGAGAAGGTTCTTGGCCCGGAGGTCTTCGATGATCACTCTGTTCGCGTCTCTAACAGAGAGTCCCGCGTACTTTCCTGCTTCCTCTGTGAAGCGGCCTGACGGGTCTACGGGCGAGAAGGCTGGTAGTCCATATTTCGCGCCAACCTCGAAGTCCTCTTCTCCATGACCTGGAGCCGTGTGGACGGCTCCGGTTCCTTCAGACATTGAAACGTGTTCGGCGCTGAGTAGGATCCGATGCCGGTCTCCCCCAGTTTGGGCATGGGTTTCCTCCTGTAACGGTGGGCGGTACTTTGTGCCTTCTAGTTCTCGTCCCTGAAATTCCTTGAGGACCTTGTAGCTTCGTCCTCCAAGGACATGTTCAAGCCTCTCCTTTGCCAATATGAGCTTGTCTCCGTCGACCTCCGCCAAGACGTAGGGTTTGTCGGGGTGAACCATCACACCCAAGTTTGCAGGCAGAGTCCATGGCGTCGTCGTCCAGATGAGTATGAATTCTCCGGGCTTCTCGACTAAGGGTAGTTTTACGTAGATAGAGAAGTCCTGAACTGTTCGGTACTCGTCTGTGACCTCGTACCCGGCGAGAGCTGTCTCGCATCGAGGACACCAGTGGACGACCTTCAAAGCCTTGTAGAGTAGATGTTTTTCTTGCGCGCGTTTTATGGCCCACCAGACAGATTCGATGTAGCTGTCCTTGTATGTGAGGTAGGGGTTGTCCCAGTCCATCCAGATCCCGAGGTCTTTCAGAACCCTGGTCTGAGCCTGGACGTTTTCTTCGGCGAATCTCTTGCAATCGGCGATGAACCGGTCTACTCCAACGACATTCTCGATATCCTTTTTTGAACCCAGCTTCAACGATTTTTCTATCAGCACTTCGACAGGAAGACCGTGGCAGTCATAGCCTGGCTGATCGTGGACATTGAAGCCTTTCATCCGATAGTATCGGATCACGATGTCTTTCAGCGTCTTGTTCCAGGCAAGCCCCACGTGAGGAGCGTTGGTTACGTAGGGTGGACCGTCTAGAAAGTAGAACTTGGGACGTTTGACGAGTTTCTTCTTGGTCTTTTGATAAGTCCGGTTAGTATTCCACCAGTTGAGCGTCTCCTGCTCCGACTGGTGAGGGTTGTATTCTCTGGCAAGCTTCCCCACTGATCCAGGAGTCAGTAGTCGACACCCAAACTAGTTGTCTCCGTGGAATCGAAGATCTCTGACCTCGACGCACGGAATCTTCATCATTATCTTAAAAACAATCGGATTCTGGCTCAATGTCGTCTCTCTTGCCACGTCTGCAGGCCGACTGCTGGATGTGCCAAGGCATCTACCAGCCCAAGAATCTCGTCTTTTACCAGTCTAAGGTGTCAGTCGCAAAGTTGAACCCAGACCAGGCGTTTGAAGGGTACACTTTTCTGACGCTAAAGTGGCACGAGGAAGAACTCTACAATCTGGCTGACAAGGATCGCAAACAGTTTCTAGAAGATATGTCACTTGTTGCGAATGCGCTGTCGAGAGCGTTCAAGCCTGACAAGATGAATTATGAGCTGCTTGGGAATTCCATGCCACACCTTCACTGGCACTTGGTCCCTAGATACACGTCGGACCCAATGTGGGGACGCCCCATCTGGGCCGGTAACAGGCGTCGGAGGAGGTTGAACGAGGAAGGATACGAACTGCTAAAGCGAAAGATCGAAACAGCAATTTCGACCCTCAAGAGAGGGACCACGAAGCGGCGACAAGTCGAGTAACAATAGGCCGCATCGGTCAGTTACGTCATCTTGAAACCTCCGCCGCTTCCCAAACACACTCTCACGAACACCTACAGGGCCAAAGGGTAACATGTCCATCCCCATTTATCTAGACCTGGTGGCGATGGTGGCCCCAGCCCTTTCTTTGTGGCTACTTTTGCGACAGAAGCCTTCGTTTGTGGGGATTGCACGGGATAACCTAATTCGGCTCAATATCTACTTCTTCCTAATTCTGGTAGCCGATATCGACAGAATCCTAACCCAAAGCGTCCTCGCAACCTATGTAATGCTCATCGGTTTCTTCTCAATCACCACGAACTTTGGCCATGCCGCAGCCGTTGTTCAGTTCTGTCCTGAAGCCAGATCTTGGAGAGAATCAATGAGGATCATTCTCAAGAGAACGATGTTGTTCCCCATGTTTCTTCTCATTCTAGGCACATGGCTTGCCGTCACGCTTGCCTTTGAACCCGTAGCATCTTCCCTCACATCATACGGGAACGAGGCCTATGTGCTGCCATCCTTTCCTACATGGTACATTGCGCTCACAGTCGTCTTTGCTATACCTATAATCCTGTACCCTTCGCTGCTACTTCTATCATCACTGCGTCGCGCCCAGGTCTCGTACACTAGAAACACTCTTCTTCTAATGCTGTCGAGCTGGCTTTGCTTTCCCACCTTGGGGCTGGTGATTTTCTTCCTCTTGTCACCAATAATTCCGTTCTCCTACGAGCTGGGGTTGATAATCAGTTCCACGCTCTATTGCATGCTTGCCGTATCCCTTCGGACTCTACCTGGAACAACTAGATTCCTGAAAAGCAGCCTCTTTCCTCAGAGTCTCATTAAATTCGGGAAACGATACCTGGTTCTTCACGATACCGGTATGCGGACGGTATCATTCCTCTCCTCTGCTTTTCGAAGCACTATCGAGGCCGGTGCTAGAGTCGTACTAAAGTCTCCGGCCATTTGGCTTGTAGAGGGGCTGTCACGTAGCGATTCGCGATTCGACGAGTGGACAGAGAACGGAAAATTTGTCACCCCTTCGACCGTTTCCGGTGACAAAGGGTCTGGGAAAGAGGCTCTCTCGGACAAATTTGGTTTGAGCCAAACGGCAACTGTGTTCGTGAAAGAGCTGGAGCGGCTGGACCTCCAGGGCTCGATGGGGTCGATCGTAAAAGAGTCAAAGAATCCCGGTGAACCGGAAGCGGAGGTGCTTCTGTTAGAATCTAGCAAGGCTCCTAGGCTCCAAGTTGCTGATTTCTTGCAGAAGAACGGAGACGTTGAGCTCGTCAATCTCTCTGAAGCGTCGGACCCTTTCTCGACTCTTGTCAACCTGGACCATCCAAAGATTGAGGGCTCAAAGATTCTTCTTGAGTACTCTTCGAACGCGAACTTTGAGGACGTGGTGAAAAAGTTCTTCGACGAGGGAATTGCCAATGCTGAGATGTGTGCTCTTTTCACCTCCAAGTCGAGTAAGCTGTACAGATCGTTGAAGGGAAAGAGAATGGTGAGGATAGTCGCGGCTTCGTCTCTTGTATCTGTTCCCGACGAATCTCTGGATGGAGAGATCCAGATCCCGGACAGAGAGCTCGGCCTGGTGACTTCACTGGTCACGGATTTCTTCGAGAATAACATGTCCATTGCGTTGAGCTTCGTCTTTGACAGTATCACCGAACTTATTCGAGGTGAAAGGTGGGAGCAAGTCTACTCGGGTATCAAACAGTTGATCGAGCTGTTGAGCCCGTCGACTGTCACTGCAATATTTCTCGTCAATACGGAAACGACAGAGGCGCGGTTCTTGGGCGCACTGAGAGGGCTCTTTTCTGTCCAGATGCGACTTGATGACACGCAGGGTCAACCCCTCAGAGTCGCGAAGGCAGAGTTCTAAATCGACAAGAACATCTCGACCAATCGCTGGTTTTTCCTCCATTTTTCCTAACACTATTTAAAATACGGGCCGATTCGTTAACAGCCACTCGTTGAATGCAGGAAGCTGAATTGTAGTGGAACATCTCAGCCACGATGTTTTGATCATTGGGGGTGGTGCGGCTGGACTCCGAGCTGCCATTGCTGCGGCGGAGCTCAACCCCAAGCTGGATATTGCAATCGTGTCAAAGGTCTATCCTATGCGCAGCCACACTGTCTCCGCGGAGGGCGGCATGGCTGCTGTCCTGAGAACTGACTACGATAATTTCGACCTGCACGCGTATGATACTATCAAAGGGAGCGACTTTCTAGCAGACCAGGATGCAGTAGAGTTCTTTGTGAAAGAAGCCCCCAAGGAGGCAATACGGCTTGAGCACTGGGGTTGCCCGTTCAGCCGGGACCCGGATGGGCGGATTAGCGTGCGGGCCTTCGGGGGAATGAGCGTGAAAAGAACTCTGTTTGCTACGGACAAGATTGGTTTCCACCTCCTGCACAGTCTCTTTCAGACGAGCTTGAAGTTCGAGAATATTCGCAGATACGACGAGTGGTTCGCCACCTCGATTCTCGTAGATAATGGACGAGTCGACGGTGTCACCGCAATTGACATGCGTTCAGGCGACCTTGTCTCGTTCCTAGCCAAGGCAGTTGTGATAGCTACAGGGGGATGCGGCAGAATCTATCAATTCACAACCAATGGATGGATCAAGACCGGGGACGGAATGGCCCTGGCATACCGAGCTGGGGTACCCCTCAAAGATATGGAAATGGTCCAGTACCACCCCACACTGCTGCCGAACACGGGCATACTGATCACAGAGGCAGCTAGAGGAGAGGGTGGTCATTTGCTCAACAAGGATGGCGAGCGATTCCTGAAGAGGTACGTTCCCAACAAGATGGAGCTCGGGCCCAGAGACATCCTATCACGGGCGGAGATGACTGAGATCAAGGAGGGCCGAGGATTCGAGGGCCCTTACGGCAGCTATGTTCACCTGGACCTCACCCATCTGGGGGAGGAAACGATTGAGGCGAAACTCCCCTTTGTGAAAGAGCTGGCCGAGAAATATCTGGGGATAGATCCAGCTCATGAGATGATACCCGTCAGGCCCGGGCAGCACTACATGATGGGCGGCGTTCACACCGACATTCGTGGCTACACAGGCCTACCTGGACTCTACGCTGCGGGAGAGGTCGCGTGCATAAGCATGAACGGTGCAAACCGTCTCGGCAGCAACTCGTTGACTGAATGCCTCGTGTTTGGCGCTGAGGCCGGCATCGGAGCAGCTCAATACGCGACGAAGCAGGGTTCTCCGAGCTTCGGAAACCCTGTTCAAGGCCTTGCGTTAGAGGAAGAGAAGAGAATCTACGATAGGGTTCTGAAACCTGTGAGGGGCGAGAAAATCTCAACCATTCGGACAGAGATGCAAAAGGCCATGGAGGAACACGTAGGTATCTACCGCGATGAGAACAATCTCAAAGAGGCTTGTAGACTCATCGGAGACTTGAAGCAGAGGATGAAGAACGCCGTCGTTGAAGACAAGGACCGCGTCTACAACACCGACCTAGTATCTGCTCTAGAGCTAGATTTCATGCTTGATGTCGCCGAAACCATTCCCTACGCTGCCCTAGCACGAATGGAATCGAGAGGAGCGCACTACCGAACGGACTATCCAAAACGTGACGATGTCCAATTCCTCAAGCATTTGGTGGTCTATGAGACTGGAACTGTTCCAAGGATAGACGCTATGCCAGTGACGATTACGCGTTGGAAACCGGAGGCTCGCGTCTACTAATGAGCCAAGACGTTGCAACGATAAGAGTAACGCGCTATCGACCCGAGAAAGACGGGAAACCGTTCTTCCAGGATTACAAAGTGCCCTACCGAAAGGACATGGTTGTTCTTGACGCGCTCAACTACATCAAGGCAAACCTAGATGGGACGCTGACCTATCGCTGGTCGTGCAGAATGGGGGTCTGCGGAAGCTGCGGTGCGAACGTTGACGGGGTCCCGAAACTCACCTGTGCTAGCTTTCTTCACGAGTTCAAAGGTCGCACGATCAAAGTAGAGCCTCTACCCCACTTTCCAGTCATCAAAGACCTCGTCGTCAACATGGACGACTTCATGCATAAACTGGTCGAGATCAAACCCTGGATAATACGCGAGAAAGAGTCTCCGCCAGAAGAGGGTGAGTACCGTCAAAGCGCAGAGGAACTGGAACGTTACCAGCAGTTCTCCTCATGCATCAACTGCATGCTCTGCTACTCCGCCTGCCCTGTCTACGGGCTCAACGAGAGATTCTTGGGCCCCGCCGCTACCGCTCTGGCTTACAGATACATAGAGGATTCCAGAGACCAAGGCAAGGATGCACGGTTTCCAATTGTGCATGAAATCGAAGGGGTCTGGGAATGCACCCTAGTGGGAGAATGCAGCGTTGTGTGCCCGAAGGGCGTTGATCCCATGCTTGCGATTCAGAAGACAAAGATCCTCGGAGCTACAAACGCTCTGAAATCACTTGTAATGCCACGAGGAGGCGGAAAATAGCACTGTCCAAAGACAAACCGTTTCCAGAGTACAGGCGTAAGCTTGGTCCAGGGTGGTGGCTCTCCAACAGCCACTTCACTCAATATATGATACGGGAATGGACGAGCTTCTTCGTTGCGGTCTTCAGTCTCATCTACATCTACGAACTATCCCTGTTTGCATCGGGAGCAAAAGACAGCGCCCTCACCTTGATGAGAAATCCAGGCATCATCGCTTTCAACGTCATAGCTTTAGTGTTCACACTCTACCATGCCTCCACCTGGTTCTATTTGATTGGCAAAGTCCAGCCGATCAAGTTGGGAAAAACGACGAGCAAACCTTGGCAAGCGTTACTCCTCAACATTTGCCTACTGCTGATAATCTCCTACGCGGTAATTCAGATACTCATCTTGAGGTAGCGCCCGATGCCAAAAGTTGCCCGTTTGCACGCAATTCTCTGGGGAGTGTTCTCCATGGGCGGCTTCATCGCAGCATTCCTACTTCCGGTATTGATCTACTTAGTCGGAATTGCCTATCCGTTAGGTCTCTGGCCCGTCGCGAATGGAGATCCCACCAGCGCTATCCTAAACCACCATCACATCGGGACGCTTTTCTTATTCGTGACCGTCGCGGGGTCCTTGTATCATGGAATATTCCGGTTCCAGTCAACTCTTACCGAGATCGGCTTAGCACCCGTGAGAAGGGCGTTGGAAGCGATAGGCTATCTGATAATCATCATAGGAATCCTTGCCACCGCAGTATACCTGCTTCAGTACAACCCGGGTTTCTTCAGTCTCCCCTGATTCTCTTCAAACTTCACTTGTTCTAATACTACCGGCTCGGGAGTAGGGGATAGATGAGATCTTGAGTCATGGCCATTCGCTCAAGGAATTCAAAGCATACCGAGAGAAGATGAACGAGAAAATTCTAGAAAGGGGAAACCTTCAGATCAAGCGTTTCTTTAACCTCGACACCCAGGCTTACAATGATGGCGCTCTTCCCAGGAAGACGAAAGAGCTGATGGGGTTAGTCGCGTCGCTCGTCCTCCGATGCGATGACTGTGTTACCTACCATATCATCCAATGTATTGAGCAGAAGGTTTCTGATGCGGAATTCTTCGAGGCTTTCAACGTCGGCTTGATAGTGGGCGGATCCATAGTCATACCTCACCTGCGGAGCGCAGTAGAGATGCTGGAAGAATGCAGACGGAAAGAGAAACCGGCTTAGTAGTGGGCGTTAAGCTACTTTGTAAATCAACCAATTCCTGTCCTTGAAATTGATCAATCGATAGTCTCCCTTCAGCTTTCGTCCCTTCAGGAGAACGTGGTACTTTCTGGGTTCCCTGACCTCTAAGATGTAGAATCCTTTGTCCCAGACTTTCACCTCACCTGCACCATATCCTCCTTCGGGAATAGTCCCCTCAAAACCGTAGTAGCTGAGAGGATGATCCTCCACTTGGACCGCTAGCCGCTTGATTCCCGGTTCCGTTGGTGGTCCCTTAGGGACCGCCCAGCTCTTTAGAACGCCATCCAATTCAAGCCGGAAATCCCAGTGCAATCGGCGGGCATGGTGCTCTTGGACCAGAAAGCGGGACTCCTTTGCGCTGACTTCTGGAGCGACGATGGTCGATTTGTTGGATGAAGGTCTCTTGAGACGAGACTTATAGGGTGACGCGATGCTTATTGTTGTTCTTAGCATACTTGGGGGTCACTTCCTCATCAGATCCGGAACAGTTAATATTGTGCTACTCTTGTAGTAGGTTCGACATGTTGCGCCGGAGGACCCTACTCATTGGCATGTTCGCTTTCTTTCTGATTGGATCAATGTTCCCATCATGGAGTATCTTGAGCCTATCATCCATTCCGAAGGTTCACGCGGTATCTCGCTCGATAAAACTGACGGGCGCATCTTATACTGGTTGGAACGGAACTAACCCGGGTCCTACGATAACGGTGACCAAGGGAGATAGTGTTTCCATGAGTTTGGTAAGTGGAGATGGCGCGCTTCACACTTTTATCGTCGATGTCGACAAAGATGGGGTCATTCCCAACCCTACCTGTTCAATAGACAAGTGTTCTGCTCAATTTCCTCCCTCAACGACTTACCCGTTCGTTGTCGATTTTGGTCCAGGGACGTTCACGTACTATTGCTCCATACACCTCACTACGATGGTTGGAACTTTCATAGTTTCGGACTTTGGAGTTTCATCTAGCCCATCCTCTCTCACGATCCCTCAGGGAAGTAATGCAAACTCAACAGTCTCGATAACGAGTCTCAACAACTATGCTGGTTCAGTAACGCTTTCAGCCACGCCCCCCACGTCTTGGCCTCCTCCGTTCTTTGGTGTCAATCCTGTCCCTATTGCATCCGGTATGACGAGTACTTCAAAACTCACAATTTATGTGCCACCTGGAACATCTCCGGGCCCGTACAGTGTCACCGTGACGGCAAGTGACTCATCTATCTCTCACTCAACTAACGTCGCGGTTAACGTACCTGCTCCAAGCTTCACCGTTTCGGCCAGTCCAGCAACTTTGACAATCAACTCAGGGTCTTCGGGCACATCCACAATCACTGTCGCTGGATCTTACGGATTTTCAGGGACCGTAAGCCTTTCCGCGACCGTCCCATACAGTAGGGCCACCGCAGTGCTAAGCTCCGCAAGCGTGATGCTGTCCGCAACAGCAACATCAGCAACTTCCGTGCTCACCGTTTCCTCTGCTCTCGGCATGTTCAATGTAACCGTAACCGCGACCAGCGGACCGAACGCTCCTTCCACATTGGTTGCCGTTAATGGTCCAGACTTTAGTATCAAAACTAGTCCCTCGACTGTAAGTCTCAGTCAAGGGTCAAGCGCCATGCTTGCGATTACACTGTCCAGCGTGAACGGGTTCTCAGGCCCCGTCGCGCTGTCGGCCTCTCATTCTACGGGAGGGCCGCCTGTGACCGTTAGCCCCACCAGTCTCCAAGTATCCTCAAGTGGCTCTATCTCCGCAACGCTTACAGTGACAGCCTCCTCTTCGGGGACCTACTCCACGCCAATATCTCCTGGCAGTTACACGATAACCCTGAATGCGACGATGGGCTCATTGTCGCACACCGAGACCATTCCTCTAACCGTGACTTCTCCCTCGTCAGGCGTGGGAATCCTAACGAGTCCCATATTTATCGGAGGGATTGCCGCCGCTATCGCGGTAGTCGCCGGGATAGTCTATGTCTTACGGCGCAGACCTAAGACAAGCACTTAGTCAATCTCGTATCCTCGTCCTTCTGAAATGGAAATAGATCCCCGCGGACAGTGTAATCATTCCGATGGTTATCCCGATAGAATAGCTACCCGAGTCTGCTCTAGGAAACGCCAACAGTTCTGCATTGCTGACCGGTCCAAAAGAAGCTGCTCCGCATACCAATGCGAAGGGCATATATCTTGAAGTGCGTGCGACGCCGAACAACCATTTTCCAACGCTAAGCATCGCCAGCGCCAATCCTTCTGAGAGGGCCATATATGATACAACGAAAGGAACGACTGCCCAAGACCCAATCTGGACAACAGAGGAGACGAACTGGTTCAGTTCCCAACTTCCTTGGGACAACCCAATCAGTGTGAGGTAGATGTCGGCGACGACGAGAGCGATTGGGATGGTGAAGATCCATCCGTCATTTCTGAAGAATAGTTTGGCAAGTTCCTCTAAATCTACTGGAATTATCCAGAATCCTATGACCAAACAGGCGATACCTGTGACGAGGACGAGGGTGATTCCCGTTTGTGATAGATGTACTTGTGTGGGATTCAGTACACTGAACCAGCCTATGAGTGGTCCTGCTAGGACCCAGTAGAGTCCTGATCCGACGAGTAGTAGTCCAATACCTGGTGGGATTTTCAACTTATCTTGTCTCTGGTTTTTTCGGTCGTACCAGTTGGCGTAGGCGTTGAGAAATCTTGACTTTCGGCGACCCGGAGGTCGTTTTGGGTTTGAAGACGCGTAAGCCGATAGAGGATAGAATAGAGCTGATCAAGGTCGCTAGCCCTGCCACGGGGTAGAGGATCTGTGCCGCCACGCCTAGACCAGTGCCTTCTTGGGCGACGATGAAAGAGAACTCTCCCCTGGGAAGCATCGAGAGGCCGACCATAGTTGCTTCTTGTTTTGCTCCCGATAGTCTTGCCCCGGCCCAGCATCCGAGGAATTTTCCGAAGATGGCCACGCTAAGGACTGCGATGATTGGTAGTGTGACTGTTAGGAGCGCTCCGATGTTGATGAGTGTTCCCATAGAGACAAAGAAGAGAACGACGAACAAGTCTTTGATGGGACTTACCTTTTCTTTGACGAACTGTGCTTGGCGGCCTCTGATCATCAAGCCCATCAGGAAGGCACCGACCGCAGGCGAGAACCCTAGGTAAGACGAGAAAATCGCGAACGCGAACCCAAAGGACAATGCGAGCAGAAAGGCAGTTTCCTTGTATTCTTGATCTCCCCGACTCATCCTATCAATGAGGTATGGAGCGATTTTCCAACCGAACACGAAAATGACCCCAACAAGAAACGCTCCCTTCATTACCAGAAAGGCAAGGTCAAGCGGGGGGACCTGGTTGCTAGCCGCAGCAAGACCCGGGAGCAGTAGAAGCATGAATACTGTCGCAAAATCCTCGATTACCGATGCCGTCACTACCGTGTGAGACTCTTTCGCTCCTAGACTCTTGGTTTCGAGCAAAATCTTGCTCATTATAGCGGTGCTGGTTGTAGCGACTACCGCTGCAGCAAAGATTGCTTCGATTTGTGTGAGGCCTACTGATAGCCCAACGAGTGTCACTAGTAAGAACGTGACTGTCAGTTCGACGATTGCAAGTATGAAACTGTCTGGTCCAATCTTTTTGATCTCCAACGGATCTAGCTCGAGTCCGACCGTGAACAGGAGCAGTATGATTCCAAGTGAAGCGAGTAGGTCAATCGTGTTGAGGTTTTGGATTAGCCCGAGCCCGAATGGTCCGATGATTATCCCGGCGACCAGTTGGCCGACGACAACAGGCTGCTTGATTTTTGAGAAGAGATAGCTGAAGCCTAGAGCAGCGAAGACTGCAAGTCCTAGATCGAATAGGAAAGTGAAATCAGCGGAAGCCGTCAATGGTTTTCCCGGAAATGATGTTAGTGCTCCTCTTCTCTTCAGTTCCAGTTTAACAGTTTGACCCTTGCGGCGTGGGCTTTGAGTTCAAGACCCACAGGCGAAGTTGGAGGGGTTACAAGGCCTCTAAGTAAAAGTGGCCGCCTACAATCGAAGCTGGATCTTTGGACCCTACAATTCTGGTCGTCTCAATCATTGGCGTCGCGGTGACGACGGGTCTCATATATTACAGTCTCAGAACTCTGCTTCTCTTCAAGCGAAATATTGCTGCTAGAGCATGGGTCTACATTTCTCTCAGTGCAATATTCTCCAGTGTGGGGGTTGTTGCGTTTCTTATCGAATCTGTAGCCCCAGTGGGGTTGCTGCCGATTGGGGGTGTGTTGGAGACGGTGGGTGCGTCATTTCTCTTCCTCGGGCTGAGGAAGAACTTCCTTTTCTGGGCTAGCAAAGACCACTTCGCCTGATCAATTCCTTTCCCCATTCCCTGGTCTTTGGTAATAGGACAGTTTCTCTGATATGTTGGAAATTTCTACCAATAGGTAGACTCCGCTGATATAAACGCTCGTGGAGTTTTTTCCACATGAAAAGTAGGTGACGATTATATCCCAGAGACATAGCTGAAACTAAACAGAAGCAAAGTTGGGCGAGCAAACAGCAATGGTTTTTGTGGAGGAAATAAGGCCGCCAAAGAACGAGCGTGCTCTCATCGAGACGACCCTTCCAGTTTTGGATCGGTTTCTTTCCGAGGAGAAAATTACAGAATTGGCAGAGATCGCCTCACAGAATACTGTGGACGGCTTCATTGCTCAGGATCAAATGGAGTTTGACCGCGCGGTCCTTCATTGGTCACAGGTGTTTCATGCAATTTTTCCTGAGTTCGACAGCGAGCGTGTGCTGAAGGCGTCTGAGGCGTTCATCACCGCCTTGTTCGCGGAAAGTAAGTTGAAGGATGATAATGCGGATCCTTACACTAGGGTCCACGACGAGAAATGGGAATTCATACGCAACGAATTTTCCAAGATGTGCAGATTGCTCAACTTGCCAGCCTCCTTCGGAATAGAGACCACCAACGCGTACAGATACCACGCCATCAAAGACGATGCGTATGTCAAACACCTCATCGAGCTACACCGGGTTCTTATGATGAGGCTGACGGGAACTGAGAGCGTCTACCGAGAGCTCGCGGGGCTCTATCTCACCGCTATTTCATTGCATGACAAACATAATCGGTATGGTGTGCTGAAAGGCAAGGAAATAATGAAGGCGTACTATACCATACTTTTCGAAGCGAGGAATGCAGCGCGCAAGTCTAGCTACTGAGAGCATCGAATCAAGTCTCCTCAGAGCAACTCTTACAGATCAGTTCGACATCAAGGAGTCTTCAAAGCTCGAAATCTTCTTCGCGTCGTGTGCCATGGAATTCAACAGAAAAACTGCTGTCATTTCATCTGAACTCGCTGGTTCCACAGCTTGCCAAACAAGCGGAACGAGCCTGTCAAGTTGCCGTAAGACTCAGCTTCCTTCTGACTTCGGGTATGCGGGCTCCCGGCCTGGATACTAGTTCTAGATCGAAGAGGTTCTCAAACATTGACACGGTTTTCGGGTCGTGTGCTGGGTAGTTTAGAAGAAAGACCCCTGTGATCCTGTCTGAGACCATTAGTTCAAGTCCTTGGCGAACGAATGAGTGCGCCCTTTCCGTTCCGAGGGTGAAGATTTGGTGAGAAATATTGTCGAAGATTATGGTGAAGGGGGTTGCGGTATAGGCTTCGATTGTTTTGTTCATCGAGTCGAGAATTAGCGAGCTGTCGAATGCGGGTATGAGGACAACGTTCTCGCTCTCGACTTTTGGATAAGACACTCTTGATGTTAGGACGAACATCTTCAACCCTATCTCAGCTTCCATGGCCGAATGAATTGGGCTGTCTTTTCTCGTGAATAGAATTACTCTCTCGAAATTGGAAGCAGCTTCTGTGGCCAAGGTTCTAAGTATCTTTTCATAGCCTGAGAGAGGGTCATATTCCAGTAGAATTTTCTGTCCGGCGATTTCATCGTGAGACAGTCCGACTGTGCGAGAGAATACGTTGGTTGACTCGGTTAGGTCGATGACAGGGACCTTTGATTTCAGAAGGTCAAGGGTTGCTTTCTCGTTCTCGAAGGCGCGGTTCGCAAAAGTCATCATTACTTGCACATAGTGGTCGGGAGTGGCCCATCTGGGATCTGCGATATGGTTGACGAATTTCTGATACGGACGCTTGGTACTGTCGCCGTAGTCTATCACTATCCTTAGCCCGTTCTTGCCCAGGGCTCTCGTCTCATTGGCTAGTTCCTGGCATTGTCCGATTGCTGCTTCCTCATCGAGAAGGTTTTCGCCTTGGTAGAGACTGTCAAGAGATGGTAGTCGAAGGTCTCCCTTGGTCAGGTTATGCTTTACATCCACTCCGTTTCGTGAGAGTTCTTCTCGGGCAGTCGTCTCGTCATTAGAGTGGAAATACAAAACCCGGTTTTGTTGGTTGACTCCTTCGTTGACAAATCTGGCTATTGGGGTAATTTTCGCCTCATCGTTTCCATAGATTAGAATTATTTGGTCGCCTCGCATCAAGGCCGGATTGGGACCCAGAGAGGGGACTAGTCCGAGAAATGCTTTCAGAAAAGTCGGTCTCTTGAAGGCAGTCACTGCAACGACAAGAAGAATCACGCCAACAAGATTCACTAGCCCTAGTAAGCTGTATCCAAAACTTGACAAGGCATATCCAAATAGTAGCATTGTTGCGATCGTTGCGAAACATCTTGCGATAACTCTCAGGGCGCCTCTGACCTCGCGGTCCTTGAGTTGTGATCTAAGTCGAGATAGAACTACGAACGAGTAAAGAGTGAATGCCGAAATCAAAGTTGCGGCGACGGTAAGCAGGAGAGGGCTCAGACCAACCGTTTCAGAGTACGTATTGTCAAGGACATAGAACGCTTGTCGGCTAGGGCTCGGATCTATGGACGTCGGATCTGCGATGGTCATTATGATGAGAGTTACCATCGGAACTAGGTAGAGGAGGAAGGCAGAGTGTATTGGCTTCAGGGGATTGGAAAGCGCGGAGCGCAACGAGAATTTCTCAGGGTAAAAGTACAGCTTGGTAACCAATAGTCCCCATAACGTCGCTATGATGGCGGCAGAGGCGGAGAATGCTTGAGTGGTGAGTCTGATTAGGTATGCCTCAGGGTAAAAGATCAGGACTAGCTGTGAGATTGGAAATGCATTGAAGAAAGCGTAGATGGTTACGAAGTAGGCCTTGTAAGGTCGGAAGTAGGAGAGTGGCTCTCTTATGAGAAACAGAACCATCAGAGCGTCTACTATGATTGTTCCGATGTTTAGGGTCGCGGCTACGTAAGGTTCCGTTTTTTCCAGCCCTCTAGGCTTGACCTACGCCAGCATCTGCGCTGGCTCAACACCCTCCTTTTGCAGAAGCCTAGGCGGGGGTCAAGCTGGGTTTAGAATCGTGTTACTCGGGAACAACCTGTCTAGTGACTGCTACGCAACATCCGGGAGACCAAGAGACTTTGCCGCTGCTTTCAGATCTCTCATCCTGCTTCGTATCGTAACCTCGGAAACACCCGCTGCCTTTGCGAGGTCCCTCTGCATAACCATCGAACCTCGTATCCTAGCTGCTAGGTCGAGTGCCGCTGCTGCCAAACCGTCCGGGTCCTTTCCGACGTTAACCCTCAGTCTGATAGCTTCTCGTAGGATCTTCCCTGCTAACATCTCTGTAGGAGAGTCCGCTCCTGCTCGAGATGCTATTTTCGAGACTCGTTTCAATGGGTCTTCGATTGCCATGGTAACGTCGAGAGATCGGACCAGGGCTCGGTAGTAGTGGGCGAGAAGCTTTCTGCTCATTCCTGAGGCTTTTGCGATCTCACTCAAAGAGCGAGGCACATCGGTCAATCGACACGCTGCATAGGTTGAGGCTGCAACCATTCCGTTTATCGGTCGGCCTCTGACGAGTCCCTTGTTGAGCGCTCTTCGGTACATCAATGCTGCACGTTCAGTGACAACTTCTGGCAGGTTCAGTCGTCCGGCGAGTCCTCGGAGTTGGCTCATTGCTCTGGATAGATTTCTAGCGGTTGATGATCCGGCGGACGCGCGGAGTTGTGTCCTTCGAAGTCGCCAGAGCTGGAGTCGTTCGTCGGCGCTAAGCGAACGGTTGGAGGCCTGCGCCCTGGAAATGATTGTGGAGAGGTTCTTGTCAAAAGCGGAGAATCTTCCCGGAGGTCCTGACTGGCTTTCAAGGAGTCCCTCCTCTGTTCGCCTAGGAACCGGTGCCGCGTACTGTTCGGTAGGATCTGACAGAACGAAGCCGCAGTTGGTGCATATGACCTCGCCAGTCTCAGCATCTCGGACCAAGCTGGGGCTGCCACAGTTAGGGCAGACATAGTGTCCGACCTCGTCCCTGGGTCTGGTCTTCCTCCGGCTCATCACAGACCCCCCCGCGGGATAAGTGGTCTGCGTAGACCGGTCTGGGCTAAGCTGGTTATCCTTTTCCGGTAAGACCGTGGAAGTGCCCGCCAACTGTACCCATATAGGTGACGGGGGCCACAAATGAAGCTTGTTACTCTTTTCAAAAAGTCGATAGAAATGCCCCCGGAATATGCCCCTGGCAAGTGCAATATCGGAGCCCGAGGACGGGCCATACGACTGGCCACAGGGCTAGGAATAGTAGCTGTATTCGTCGGCTTTGGCCTTCTTACTGTAGGGTCGGTTTCCCTCGTTTTCAGGCTCTTCCTGTTCATCCCGTTCTATGTCGGCTTGCTGGCTATTCTAGAGGGAACAATGTCGTTCTGTGTTCTCCACGCCTCCAGAGGCACATACGATCTACACGAACCTAGCGGGATGGCTTTTGGCAAGTCAACAACCAAAATGACGGTAGGGTCTGACGAGTGGAAGAAGCTGGACCGGCGCAAGGCCAAGGTAATGCATCTTGAAGCGGTTTTGGGAGCCCTGGTGTTGGCTGGGCTACTCGCCCTTGCCTAGGTGGCCTCTTGTGAGCTGCGGCTTCCTGTGAGAGCTTCTGGAGGAAAACCGAGTAAGATCGAAGCTAGGTTCTCGATCAAGGACCAGCTCCGCCAACAATTTGCCAACGAGAGGAGCAAACTTGAACCCGTGTCCCGAGAAACCGTAACCGTAAACAATGTCGCTATCTTCAGGGTCTCGATCTACGACGAAATCAGAATTCGTTGTCATATCATAGAGACACACCTTGCTTTTTACAACCGCTCCGTCTGCTAGGTCGGGGATGAACTTCCTGCACGCCGCCTTACATTGCTCAATTTGCTCCCGGTCAACCAGTCTACTAGCGGTTTCAGGGTCGACGGGATCGATCAATTCCTTGTTAGAAATCTTGACTCCATCGATGCCTGCCGCCGGAAGGCCGTAGTGGTGATCTGTAAAGAAGACCGGGCAAGAAGTCGGCCTGAACTTCTCGATGTCCCCAGAAGGTCTTAGATAGACGACTTGTTGCCTTGTCGGAGTAATGCCCGTGAGCCCGTTTTTCCGGAAGCCGTTAGACCAAGTGCCGACTGACACGACGAGTTTCTGAGCTCGGATTGTCTGTCCTTCCGATGTCTCTATTTCGAGGCCCGATCTGTCCCGAAACGAAGTCACACGTTTTTCAAGAATCCTCGCTCCTTTTGCCCGGGCTTGGGACGCCATAGTCTCCAGGCTCTTCGATGCTAAGACAATTCCTCCGTGCGGATCGAAGAATCCTCTGCGTGTTCGGAACTGAGGGAAATGCTTCTTTAATTCTGGTTCCTCGTACAGCTTCGCGCCAAGCCCCAGTTTGGTCAGCGTGTTGAAGCTGGATTCATTGAACTCGTTAGCATGTTTGTCTTCCCCTTCGAGCATCAAAAGGCCCGTAGGGATCAACAATTCCTGGCGTGACTCTTTCTCCATCTCTCTCCAAAGTCCTAGACTCTCGATAGCCATCTTGGTGTAATGCACATCATTTCCATACGCGTAGCGAAAGACCCGGTTGACATCGTTGGAGCTGCAATATTCATTGCCGACGCCGTACCGGTCAAGCAAGATGATCTTCTTCTCGGCCATCCGACTCATGGCATACGCAGTCGCGACCCCCATCACTCCTCCACCAACGATGCAAACATCGGCTTCTAGATGCAAGACCTGCTCCGGGTGCAATGCTCTTCCAAGATATTACATTCTCGCAGTGTCTAACTCTGCGTGGGCATGATCTTGAGGTGTCATCTTGCATCTGCATCGCTGCCATGAAGAAAAATAGGCAGAGTACAGCGGACGTTTCTTCTGTTCAATCACAGATAGTTGGTCCCACTATTTCTGTTGGACCGACTCAAACTCTGCGTAGTAGACCTGTTTTCCGGTAATAAGCAAGTCGAACTTAGAATGGAGCTTTTCCAGATGAGGATTCTTCGACACCGCAGAGTGAACATCTATCATGTGTGAGGCATCTTTGAAACGGGCTATCTCAACCCAGAGGTCCTCATCCTGGGACATGCCAATTGCCGGTGGAAGGCTCATTGAGCCGAACCTTCCCTCCATTTCTTTGGGTTGGAGAAGTTCTTCCGAGAGTGCTCCTGAGTCTAGGAACAATTTCATTATTGGCTTCAAGGCCTGAATGAAAGCCTCCGCTTTCCTCTTCGGGACTCTGTACAGGAAGACGGAGCAGTAGACCATCGGCGTGGGCATCTTCTGGTTGATGGCTTATTTAGACTCCGCCCAGAGGGTGTTGGCGAAGGGAATCCTTACTAGCCTCGAGGGGTAAGACCGCGTCATGAGAAAGGGGCCTTCTAGTCGAGCCTCAGGGTTTACCGAATCCGTCATTCGAGAGATGACTCGGCTCTGCCAGGCTTACGGGGCGGTAAATCTTGCTCAAGGTTTTCCTGACTTTGATCCGCCGGTCAGCATCAAACGAGCAGCTGCAACTGCCATCTCCAAGGGATACAACCAGTACTCCACTACCTACGGGACAATTGGTTTGAGGAAAGCGATCGCGCACAAAATGAAATCTTACAACCACATTGACTGCGGTGTGGACGAGGTCACGGTCACATGCGGAACAACTGAGGGTATGATCGCTTCCCAGCTTGCACTCTTAGATCGAGGAGAGGAGGTCGTGATTTTCGAGCCTTTCTACGAGAATTATGGTCCGGATGCGATTCTCTCGGGCGCAAAATGCCGATACGTCAGAATGAAGGAACCGGACTTCAAGATCGAAGAAGAATCTCTCAAACAGGCGTTTAATCGGAAGACTAAGGCGGTCATCATCAACACACCCCATAATCCTACCGGAAAGGTTCTGTCACGTCAAGAGTTGGGTCTGGTCCGAGACCTTTGCCAGGATTATGATTCGTACGCGATAACCGACGAGATCTACGAGCACATACTATACGATGGACACGAGCACGTAAGCATTGGGAGCCTCCCCGGAATGGAGGATCGAACAATCACCATCTCAGGGTTCTCCAAAACCTACAGTGTGACAGGCTGGCGTGTAGGATACGTCGTAGCATCCAAGCCCCTGACCTCTGCGATAAGAAAAGTTCACGACTTCCTTACCGTTTGCGCCCCGACACCTCTGCAAGAAGCGTGCACAGCCGCTCTTCAACTTCCAGGATCATACTATGAGCATCTACGAGAAAACTATCGCAAAGGTAGAGAGATGCTAGTGGACTCGTTGAAATCTGCAGGATTCGGAGTCGTCCAGCCCGAAGGGGCATACTATGTGTGGACTACGACAAAAAACACAGGTTTCAAGGACGACCGAGACCTCGCTATGCACATGATCACCAAGATTGGGGTCGGGGGCGTTCCGGGGTCAAGCTTCTTCCACAACCCATCTCATGGGAGGCTAAGGTTCAGGTTTTCCTTCTCAAAGAAACCAGAGACAATTCGTCGAGCGATCAAGAGATTGGAAAAGTTCTCACCCAAACACCCTCGGACGCGTTCGACTCATGCCAAGACGAGAAGACTCGCAGTGCCAGCTGGCTTCTAGCGAAGCGCGACGCCTTTATCCGCTCCAAGCCCAAAAGGGAACCCGAACTATCTAGGAAACGAGTGAGACAAACAGCGAAGATAGGGCTCTGTTAGCTTATCGTTGGATGCCTCTCTGACTTATGCCTATGATGGTGCTTCTCGTTTGTTTTGTTGGCTGTCAGGTCTGTCTGGCAGTATTATGTCCCCGCAGCCGATGTTCTCCGGTTGCTGGACCTGTTCAGACGGATGGTTAACGATTCCCTGCGTATCGGTCTGTTGAACGATGCGTCATTGCTGAGAAAGCTATCACTCCTCTCATACAACCAGCTCGCAATCAGACAAACGACTAGAACGCAAGCTCTGGTGCGGTAGCTGCCGAGTGGTAATGGACCGGGACATGGTTGCATCGGTTAACCTGTCTCGGCGGGGACGGGTG
>WNGD01000112.1_pt1 | contig 71465 bp, 77 predicted proteins | sample 5400671 | NCBI WGS metagenome assembly WNGD01 (sample SAMN13153369, study PRJNA577476) | soil metagenome | isolation source: 40 cm soil or saprolite under grassland replicate 2 | place: USA:California | collected 2016-06-15
GTCGACCTGCGGCATCATCACGTCGAGCAGGATCAGGTCCGGCGCCTCCTCCTCGAGTGCGGCGAGACCGTCTTCTGCGTTTCCGGCCTCGCGGACGGCGTAGCCCTCCATCTCGAGATTGATGCGCACGACCTCCCGAACCGGCCCGCGTACGAGAGCCCCTCGAAGACCGGATTCAGCCACCCCGCGCGGTGGTGGACGACCCAGCGCTCGAGATGCCGGTCGGCGGAAATCAGGCCGGGACGATCTGCTTCGTCTGCTCGATCAGCGCACGTAGGTCGAACGGCTTGCCGACGAAGCCCTGCGCGCCGCGCTCGGCGGCCTCACGTCCCGCGTCGAGCTGGCCGCTGAACATCACGACAGGGATCGAGCCGACACCGTGACGCTCCTGCACGCGCCGCAGCATCTCCCAGCCGTCGACCTGCGGCATCATCACGTCGAGCAGGATCAGGTCCGGCGCCTCCTCCTCGAGTGCGGCGAGACCGTCTTCTGCGTTTCCGGCCTCGCGGACGGCGTAGCCCTCCATCTCGAGATTGATGCGCACGACCTCACGAACCTGCGGGTCGTCGTCGACGAGCAGCACGAGCGGTCCGCGCGCAGGCTTCCCGGGGCCGGACCGCTCGAGGAACGCCTCGAGGTCGCCGCGCTTGTAGCGGCGATGTCCACCTGGTGTGTAGAAGGCCGGCACGCGGCCGACGTCGGACCACTTCCGGATCGTGCTCTGCGCCACGCCGAGGAACTTCGCCGCCTGGCCCAGGGTCAGCCAGTCGTTGTCGCCGCCTGCGGCTGGACGTTGGTCGCGAGTCGACACACCGCGAATCTACCCAAATGTGCCGCTTCTTTACACATGAGCAGTTCCCGCTCTTTGCGAAATCTCCCTACGGAGTCACGGTCGAGCCTGGGGGGCCCGAGGTCGGGATGTGGAGCGTCCGTTCGAGCGTGACCGTCGAGCTCGGCTTGGGGTTGTCGTGGAGCGCCTGCCCCAGCGCGACGCCGAAGAGGAAGATGAGCAGCGCGAGGCCGATCCTGCTTCCCCACCGGATCAGCTCCTGCCGGCGACGGCGACGGCGGCGTTCCCGGCGCTCGACCGGCGAGAACGCGCTCACTGGGCGTAGTCGACGGCGCCGCGCTGATACAGGTAGAACGCCGTGTCCTGGACGATCGCGAGCGTCCGCGGCCAGCCCGGGGTCGCGGCGCGCTCGGAGACCGCCTCACGTGTCCAGGCGTCCGCACGCGCGTACGCGCCGGCGAGCTGGTCGAGCGTGAACGTCTGACCGACGCGTTTCCGCAGCTCGTCGGTGACGGCGTCGAGCTGCGCCGTCAGGCGCTCGGAGGCGACTCGATCCTGCGACAGATCCTGGAAGCGGCGATAGCCGTCCTCCCACTCACGCCGCACCACGTCGAGAACGAGATCCACGCGCGCGGAGTATCCATCAAGGAGTGCAGCAAACACTCGGCCACCGCGGCTCGAGCTCCGCCAAGATGCGCTCGCCGAGCTCGTAGCCGGGTCGCGCCAGTGCGAAGGCGACGTGTGCGTGCAGGCACTTGAGGCTGCCGGCACCCGGCCGGGCACCGCCGACGCCCAGGTCGAGCTCCGGCCTGAGCCGGCGTTGTTCCTCGTTCGCGCGTTCGAGGCTCTCGCCGAGCTCGGAGTCCGTCGCCGCCGCCCGGCCCCAGTGCTCAACGCCGCCCGCGGCCTCCAGCCGGGAAACGGCGGCGACGAGGTGCGGGCAGGTGAGCCAGAAGGTCGTCGGGAACGGCTCGCCTGCATCGTCGTACGCGGCCTGCTCGGTCACCGCCGGCCGGCCGAACGGGCACCGGACGGCGACCTGACGAAATGCGCGGGGCGGCCTGCCTAACTGGCGCTCGATAACTGCGCGGTCACTTGCCACCGCCGGTCATCCTAGAGTGGGCGTTCTCCCAGGCCTTGATGCCCTTGACGATGAAGAGGTGCTCACCGGGGCGGATGTAGCCGAGCTGCCGTGCCTGCCGCCCGAGGCTGTCGAGGCCCGCGGAGGCCTGCACGCGTTGTCGCAGCTCGCGCTTCTGCGTCGCGAGCTGCGCAACCTCGGCGCGTTGCGACTGCAATTCCTGCCGCGTTTCGATCCAGCTGCGCAACGGGTGGTAGTACGCGTAGCCGATCAGGCCGATCAGTCCGACCGCGAGCCAGCGCCGCGCGAGCGTCGCAACGGGAGGTCGGCGAGACCGGGCCGCAGCCATGCGGCGAAGTTCGACTGCTGGGGTCAGACCCCTCTGGGGTCTGACCCCAGCCTTTGGTTTACGCCACGTCGACTTTGATCACGTTCGTCGAGCCCGGGATGTTCACCGCGGTGCCCGCCGTGATCACAATGGTGTCGCCTGCCTCGACGAGGCCGCTTTCCTTCGCTGCGTCGACCGACCGGTTCCAGAGGTCCTCGACGTCCTTGCACTCCGGGATCCACAGCGGTGTCACACCCCACTCGATCGCCATCTGGTGCACGGACCAGCGCTTGTGCGTCAACGCGACGATGGGCCGGCGCGGACGCAGGCGTGCAACAGCGGACGCCGTCCGCCCCGTGAACGTCGGCACGAGGATCGCGGACGCACCGAGCGCCTCGGCGAGGTCGCAGGCCGCATTCGACATCGCGTTTCCGATCGTCGGGTCTTCGGTCGCCTCCGGAATCTGATGGCGGTAGCCGAGGCTCGGCTCGACCGCGCGCGCGATCCGGTCCATCGTGCCCACCGCCTGAACCGGGTACTCGCCGACCGCGGTCTCGCCGGACAGCATCACCGCGGACGTCCCGTCGAGGATCGCGTTGGCAACGTCGCTCGCCTCGGCCCGCGTGGGCTCCGGATGATGAATCATCGATTCGAGCATCTGCGTCGCCGTGATCACCGGCTTACCGCGCTCGAGCGCCTTCGAGATGATTCGCTTCTGCACGAGCGGCACGAGCTCCGGCCCGATCTCGACGCCGAGGTCGCCCCGGGCGACCATGACCGCATCCGTCTCGGCGAGCACGTCGTCGAGCGCGTCGACCGCTTCCGACTTCTCGATCTTCGCGATCACATGGGCGTTCGAGCCCTCCTGCTCGAGCAGCGCCTTCAGGTCACGCACGTCGGCGGCGGACCGCACGAAGGACAGGGCGATGAAGTCGCAGCCGAGCCCGAGCGCAAACTCGAGGTCCTCGAGATCCTTGCGTGTCAGGGACGGGATCGGGATCGGCACACCGGGCAGGTTGACGCCCTTGTGCGAGCTGACCGGCCCGCCGACGAGGACGCCGCAGCGTGCACGTCCGGAGCCGACCTCCTCCACCTGGAGGCGAACCAACCCGTCGTCGATCAGCACCTCGTGTCCCGGGCGGAGCACCTCGCCGATCGCCGCGGGCGCGATCGGCAGCTCTCCGGGATCGCCGTTGAGGCCGACCACAACCGTGATCTCATCCCCCTGCACGAGCTGCAACGGCACGGACAGATCGCCGACGCGGATCTTTGGGCCCTGCAGGTCGCCGATCAACGAGAGGGGACGTCCGGCCCGGTCTTCCGCCTCGCGAACGAGCGTCGCGCGCGCCGAGTGGTCGTCATGTGTCCCGTGCGAGAGGTTCAGCCGGGCGGCGTCCATGCCCGCGGCCACGAGGGCGTCCAGCTGCTCGGGTGACGAGGAGGACGGTCCGATCGTCGCGACGATCTTCGTGCGCCTCGGGCTCACGGAGGCCATGGACGCAATGTAGCTAGCGCTCAGGCCGTTCTTGCCGGCGAGGCCGTCAGCGCGAGGTGAATCGCGGGAAGGCGGTCCAGCCGGGATAGACCGCTGCCCCGCCGAGCTCTTCCTCGATCCGGAGCAGCTGGTTGTACTTGGCGACGCGGTCGGTCCGGGAGGGTGCCCCCGTCTTGATCTGGCCGACGCCGGTGGCAACGGCGAGATCGGCGATCGTCGTGTCCTCCGTCTCGCCCGATCTGTGGGACATCACGCAGGCGTAGCCGCCGGAGCGCGCGAGGTCGATCGCCTCGAGCGTTTCGGTCAACGTCCCGATCTGGTTGACCTTGATCAGAATCGCGTTCGCGACGCCCTCGTCCAGGCCGCGCTGCAGCCGCTCGACGTTCGTGACGAACACGTCGTCGCCGACGAGCTGCATGCGCTCGCCGAGGCGCTCTGTCATCGCTCTCCAACCTGCCCAGTCGTCCTCGGCGAGGCCGTCCTCGATCGAGACCAGCGGAAAGCGGTCGGCGAGGGCCGAATACATGTCGATCAGCTCATCGGATCCGAGCCTCCCGCCCTGGCGCTCGAACACGTACGTGCCGTCGCGGTAAAGCTCGGTGGACGCGGGATCGAGAGCGATCGCAACGCGGTCGCGGTGTCCGACCCGCTCGGCCGCCTCGAGCACCGCCTCGACGGCCGCGTCGGTCGAGTCGAGCTCGGGAGCGAACCCGCCCTCGTCGCCGACGCCGGTCGAGAGGCCGCGTTCATGCAACACGTTCTTGAGCGCGTGGAAGACCTCCACGCCGATCCGCAGTCCCTCCGCGAACGAGTCGGCGCCGGCCGGGACGAGCATGAACTCCTGCAGGTCGAGCGAGTTCTGCGCGTGCGCGCCGCCGTTGACGACGTTCAGCATCGGCACGGGCAGCACGTTCGCGGCGTCCCCGCCGATCCAGCGGAACAACGAGACGCCGGCATTGGCCGCCGCGGCCTTTGCCGCGGCCAGCGAGCAGCCGAGGATCGCGTTCGCCCCGAGGCGCGACTTGTTCTTCGTGCCGTCGAGCCCGATCAGCACCGCGTCGACGGACGGCTGATCGTCCGCATCGAGCCCGACGACCGCAGCGGCGATCTCTCCGTCGACGTTACGCACGGCCTGCAGCACGCTCTTGCCGCCGTAGATGCCCTTGTCGCCGTCGCGCAGCTCGACCGCCTCGAACTGCCCGGTCGACGCGCCGGACGGAACGGCGGCGCGGCCGGTCGCGCCGGACTCCAGCGCGACCTCGACCTCCACGGTCGGATTGCCGCGCGAGTCGAGGATCTGACGCGCGTGCACACGGGCGATCGACGAGGCCGCTATCGGAACTCGACCTTCGCGCGATCGAAGTAGCGGTCCTGTTCCTCGAGCCCGAGCTCCGCGAACGACTTCCCTTCCGCCGCCGCGTGCTCCTCCGCCCGCTCGACGCGGTCGACGAAGCGGCGTGTCATCGTCCGCAGCGCCAGCTCCGGATCGACGTTCAGCCGCCGCGCGACGTTGACCGCGGCGAAGAAGACGTCACCCATCTCTTCGAACACGTGCGGCGGCGGCTCCGTCTCGGCTGCGGGCTCGCCGGCCTCGGCCAGAGCCTCCTTCAGCTCCCGCACCTCGTCATCGAGGTCGTCGAGCGCGCCGGCGGTCTCCGGATACTCGAAGCCGATCGCTGCCGCACGGCGCTGCACCTTCCGCGCGTACAGCAGCGCCGGGAGCGACTCGGGGACGTGGTGGAAGATGCCTTCGCGCTCCTCCTCGGTGCGCTTGATCTCGTCCCAGCGCTCGCGCACGCGTCCGGCCGTGCGGGCCTCCGCATCGCCGAAGACGTGTGGATGGCGGCGGATGAGCTTCTCGTGCACCGCGCGCGCCACCGCCTCGAGGTCGCCTGACCCCTTCTCCTCCAGCAGCAGCGCGAGGAAGTAGACCTGGAAGAGCAGGTCGCCGAGCTCGTCGGCGAGCTTCGTGTCGTCGCGCACCATCGCGGCGTCGGCCACCTCGTAGGCCTCCTCGACGGTGTGCGGGACGATCGTGCGCTCGGTCTGCTCGCGGTCCCAGGGGCAGTCCCGGCGCAGCCGCTCGGTCAACGCCTGAAGATCGACAAGTGCCTCAGCGAGGCTCAACTACTAACCGGTCGTCGAGGTGGAGCTCGTCAGCGTCGCGCACGGGTCCGGGCTCGGCTGGTAGCCGACCTGGTACTTGATCCGCCCGTTGCAGTAGTTCTTCTTCGTGTCCTCGAGCCACTTCGTGCTCTTGTCGGCCTTCCGCTGCTGCTCGAGCTGCTGCTTGATCGACGCGCGTTCCTTGCTCAGCGGCGTCGTCGTCGCAGGCTTGATCTCGGAAAGCGCCTGGATGATGTGGTAGCCGTACTGCGTCTTGATCGGAGGTGACAGCTGGCCTTTCTTGAGGCTGAACGCCGTCTTGTCGAACTCTGGCACGGTCTGTCCCTTCGAGACGGTCAGCTTCCCGCCGTTCGCGGCCGACCCCGGATCCTTGGAGTAGCGCTTGGCGAGCTTCGCGAAGTTGGCGCCGGCCTTCAGCTGTGCGTAGAGGCTGTCGGCGAGGGACTTGCTCGGAACGAGGATGTGCCGTACGTCGCGGCTCTCGGGCTGTCCGTACTGCGACTTGTGCGCGTTGTAGTACGCCGTGACGTCAGCGTCGCTGACCTTGACGCTGCCGGTGATCTTCTTGAACAGCGCCTGTGAGGCGAGCTGCGCGCGGATCACCTCTCGCGCCTGCTCGTCAGTGAGGCCTTGCTGTTTGACCTGCTTCTCGTAGCCCGCGTTGCCGAACTGCTTCTTGTACTTGGCGATCTCCTGGTCGACCCTGGCGTCGCTGATGTCGACTCCCTGCTGCGACGCCTGCTCCGCGATCTCCGCGCGCTGCACCAGGAACGTGATCGCCTGACCCTTCAGCTGCTCGTACTCGGTCGAGCCGGCCTTCGGGAAGGCGCGCTTCTGCGCGTCGTAGCTCTTCTTCGCAGTGTCCATCAGCGCCTGGAACTGGTCCTTGGTGATGTGCTCGGACCCGACGACGGCGACGTCGTCGGAGCTGAGGCTCGCGGTGGACGTGCCGCCGCAGCCCGCAGCGAAGAGCGCGAGCGAGGCAAACGCGAAAAGAAGCAGTCGTCTCATGGAAAAAGCGCCATTTGCAGCGGTTTTACTCACGCTGCCTGGCGCGCGGCCAGTATAGCATCGACCAGTCTGAGCGCCTGTGGGAAGCCGTCCTCGCGCAGGCTGACCTCGCGGTTCGCGGTCGTGTAGACCGCCGTGTCGACGCGCCGGCGGAGGTCGCGCAGCTCCGCCGACCCGAGCACCATCTGCCCGACGCTCGCCTTGCCGCCGCGGAAGACCAGGTAGTCGGCGCCGACGCGCGCGAGTTTCAGCTTCGCCTCCTGGATCAGGAACAGGTTCTCGACCGGTTCGGGGAGAGGGCCGAAGCGGTCCTCGGTCGCCGCCTGCAGCTCGCGCAGCTCGTCCTCGTCCTCCGTCAGCGCGAGCCGGCGGTGCAGGTCGATCTTGAGCGCCTCCGACTCGATGTACGCCGGCGGCACATAGGCGTCCACGCGCGCGTCGACCCGTACCGGCCGGGCCGCGACCCGGCGTTCGCCCGAGAGCTCCGCGACTGCCTCGGCAAGCAGCTCGACGTAGAGCTCGAAGCCGAGCGCGGCCACGTGACCGGACTGCTCGTCCCCCAGCAGGTTGCCGGCACCGCGGATCTCGAGGTCCCGCATCGCAATCGCGAAGCCGGCGCCGAGCTCGGTGTGGTCGGCGAGCGTGGCGAGCCGCGCGCGTGCTTCTGGAGTCAGCTCCGACATGTCTGGATAGAAGAGGTACGCGTGGGCGGTGAGGTCGGATCGGCCGACGCGGCCGCGGATCTGGTACAGCTGCGAGAGGCCGAGCTGGTCGGCGCGCTCGACGATCAGGGTGTTCGCCTGCGGGATGTCGAGGCCCGACTCGATGATCGTCGTCGAGACGAGCACGTCCGCGTCACCGCGCAGGAAGGCGTGCATCTTCTCCTCCAGCTCGCGCTCACGCATCTGACCGTGCGCGATCAGGAAGCGCAGATTGGGGCAAAGCTGCCGGAGCTTCTCCGCTGCTTCCTCGATCGTCTCGACCCGGTTGTGCAGGTAGAAGGACTGGCCGCCGCGCTCGACCTCGCGTTCGAGGGCGAGCCTGACGAGCTCCTCGTCGTACTCGCCGACGGTCGTGCGGATCGGCCGGCGTCCTTCCGGCGGCGTCTCGATGATCGAGATGTCGCGCAGCCCGGAGAGCGACATGTGCAGCGTGCGGGGGATCGGCGTCGCACTGAGCGTGAGCACGTCGACCTCCAGGCGTAGGGAGCGCAGCAGCTCCTTCTGCGCCACGCCGAAGCGCTGCTCCTCGTCGAGGATCACGAGCCCGAGCTCCTTCGGGATCACGTCGCGGCTAAGGATGCGATGCGTCCCGATCAACACGTCGACCTTGCCCGCCTGGAAGTCGGCGAGCACCTGCTTCACCTCGCGCGGCGGACGGAAGCGGGAGACCATCTCGACGCGCACGGGAAAGTCCCGGTAGCGGGCGCGGAACGTGTGCCAGTGCTGCTCGGCCAGGATCGTCGTCGGCGCGAGCATCAACGTCTGTTTGCCGTTGACCGCCACGGCGAACGCGGCGCGGATCGCAACCTCGGTCTTGCCGAACCCGACGTCGCCGCAGACGAGCCGGTCCATCGGGCGCGGCGCCTCCAGGTCCTCCTTGACCGCTTCGATCGCGGCCTGCTGGTCCGGCGTCTCGCGGTACGGAAACTCGGCCTCGAGCCGCTCCAGCCACTCGTGCCGGAGGTCGTACGGAACGCCGGGCGCCTGTTGACGTTGCGCGTAGAGCGCGAGCAGCTCCCCGGCGAGCTCGCGGACGGACTGGCGCGCGCGGTTCTTGAGGTTTTCCCACGCCTTCCCGCCGAGCTTCGAGAGCGCCGGCACGGTGGTGTCCGCGCCGATGTACCGCGACACCCTCCCGAGCTGCTCGTGCGGGACGTAGAGGCGGTCGTCGCCGCGGAACCCGAGGAAGAGGTAGTCGCGCGTGACGCCCGCGACCTCCTTGGTCTCGAAGCCGAGCAGCTTGCCGATCCCGTGGTCCTCGTGCACGACGTAGTCGCCGGTCCGCAGGTCCGCGAACGACTGCAGCGCGCGGCCGCCGATCCGCCTTTCCCGCGGCGGACGCTTGCGAAAGACCTGCGTGTCGGGCAGGAGCACCAGCCCGAGGTCGCGCCAGACGAAGCCGCGACGCGCAGGCGTGACCGCGAAGAGCAACTCCGCGTCCCTGGGCAGGTCTTCTCCGTCCTCGAGCAGCCGTGCATCTGCGCGGCGCAGGAGGTTCTGCTGCCGGAGGGCCTCGCCCAGATGCGGGAACGCGACGACGACGCGTTGCCCGGCGCGTACGAATGCGTTCAGCTCGTTCTCGGCCTCGGAGAGACCGCGCGCCACGAGTGCCGGCCGCTGCGCCTCGAACGCGAAAGGTTGGCCGGCCGGCAACGAGTCGAGTCGGGCGGCTCGCCCGAACGGGACGGGATCGAGTCCCTCCTCCTCCCACACGGCGCGCACTTCGTCCGCCTCCCAGACGAGGTCGGGACCGGCCGGCACAGCCGGGACGAGGTCCTTCGGGACCGGAATCGGCTCGTCCTCGTCCGCCAGCGTCGGCTCGACCAGGTCGAGCCTGCGCTCCGCCGCCGGATAGATCACCGCGGCCTCGACCGGATGCAGCGCACGCTGCGTGAACGGAGAGAACGCCCGCATCTGTTCGATCTCGTCACCCCAGAGCTCGACCCGGAGCGGCTCGCGGCCGGTGGTCGGGAACACGTCGACGAGCCCACCGCGCACTGCGAACTGGCCACGTTCGTCCGCCCGTTCGACACGTTCGTAGCCCGCGAGCGCGAGCGACTCGGCGAGCTGCTCGAGGTTGACCTCCTCACCGGGCGCGATCCGGATCGGCTCCGGCCGCGCGTTGGGCGGCGGCAGCGGCTCTGCGAGCGCAGCGGCCGAGGCGCATACCAGACCGCCCGCCGCCAGCACGTCCAACGCGCGGGCGCGCTCGCCGACGAGGTGCGGCGCCGCGTCGAGGCCGGAGCCCCAATGCACGCCTCTGCTCGGCAGCAAGGCGACGCTCTCCTCACCGGCGAACCACGCGATGCCCTCCGCGAGGTCGCGCGCGTCGGCGTCCTCGGGCGCGAGCAGCACGAGCGGACGGTTGAGCTCCTCGTGCAGCGCCGCGAGGACGAGCGGCAGCGCGGGCTCCGACACGCGGGCAGGCGCCGGGAACGCCTCGGCGAAGGCGCGCAGGCGCTCGCTCTCGCGAAGCTCGGCGACGAACCGATGGAGAATCGGCGGGTCCACTGCGAAAGGCCGAACCGGCCGGTTCGGCAACGTCATGGTACCGAGGCGCTCAACGCAGCCAGTCGACCCGGATGGCCTTCGGCGACTGCAGGTAGGCAAGGCGGTGGCCGTCGAAGTCGAAGCCGCCGTAGGCGACCACGCCGTCGGCCAGGGTGTGATCGGCGACCGTCTTCACGACCAATCGAAACGGTGTCGGTGCGACACAACTGCGGGTGAAGTAGGCGATTCGTCCGACGGCGATCTTGACGCGCCACGGGATCGCGTCGCCAGAAAGGTAGTGCAGTCTCGGTTGGGCGATCGAAGCCCACGCGACGCCGCCGTCGCAGCCGCCCGCGGGCGAGGGATCGCTGGCGATGGCGACCGTGCCGTCAGCCTCGAGGTCGAGCGAGCTGGCGACCGCGTGACCCAACTCCTGCGGGCCCAGGATGTACGCCGGGCGGTGTGCGGCGAGGTCGTACACCACAACCGTGCTCGGTGGCGCCGGCCAATGCTCGAGGCTACTCCGCTGGATCCAGGCCACGTAGCGGCCTGCGACCGCAACGTGCAGGTATCCGACGTCCCGCGTCGCCGCGACCGTCGTCGTCTTGCCTGCACGGACGACCACGACGCGCGATTCGCCGCTCGCCGTCTGGGCGTACGCGAGCGTGCGGCGATCGACGTCCGCACCGAGCGCCACGCCTTCCCCTGCTACGACAGCGGCGCGCCGGAATGGTCCTTGGACTCGCGCCGTCCAGAGCTCACTCCGAATCGGGTCCCCGCGGATCGGGCCGCCGAGACAGGGCACAGTCCCCTCACACTTCGGAATGCGATAGAGCTCGACCGTCCGGATGAACGCGGTGGCGGAGGCGGAGGCCGTCAAGGCACTGATGTCCTGGCCGACGGCGTAGGAGAACCGTGGGTCGTCGGGGAGGCCGCGCGGCACCGAGACGCGTCCGGCACGCCAGAGGCGGCGGACCGGCGCGGACGCGTACACCGCCGCCGCATCAGAGGTCCACACGACATCGGGACCGGCGAGGACAGGGCCTTGACGAATCCAGGTCGGGGTCGGAATCAGGGTCAGCGCCGCGAGCAGCGGAGCCCACATATGTGTTGAGACGCCGCGCGCCGGCGCTTAGTTGAAGTGCGCCTGCGCGCGGTCGAGGCCCTCGGCGTCGAGGGCCTCCACCGCGTCGGCGGCGCGGGCGACGAGCGCATCCGCGTCGTCGTCGGGCGTGAAGTCCGACAGCAGGTAGTCGGCCAGAGGCCGCGGATCGCCGCGGCCGGGGCGGCCGACGCCGATGCGCAGGCGCATGAACTCCGGCGTCTTCAGATGTTGCGCGATCGAGCGGAGACCGTTGTGCCCCGCCAGGCCGCCGCCCTTGCGCGCCTGCAGCCGACCGAGGTCGAAGTCGCCTTCGTCGTGCACAACGAGGATCGCGTCCGGCTCGAGCTTGTAGAACCGCGCCGCCGCGGCGACGGAGCGACCCGATTCATTCATGTACGTCTCCGGCTTCAGCAGTGCGACGCGATGACCGTCGAGCCGGACTTCGGCGAGCTGGCCCGAGAACTTGCCCTTCCACGACGCGCCGTGGCGGCGCGCGAGCTCGTCGACCACCATCCACCCGGCGTTGTGACGATGCCGCGCGTATTCGCGTCCCGGGTTGCCGAGGCCGACGACGAGCAGGTCGAGCGACGAGGCGCGTTCGCCTCGACGCCAGGGCAGGCGCATCTAGCCGGGGGTGGTGCCGGGCTCGCCCTGCTCGCCCGAAGCTGCTTCCGCTCCGGCTTCGGCAGACGCCTCGGCTGCACCCTCGGGAGCCTCCTCGCCTTCGGGCACCTCGCCCTCCGGCAGCTCCTCGCCCTCCTCGGCCTCCTCGGGCTCCGGCTCCTCGACGCGGGTCGGCAGGCCGACGCTGGCGAGCACCGTCTCCTCAGCGTTGTCGAGATAGGTGACGCCCTCCATCGGCGCCAGGTCGGCGAGGCGCAAGGTGTCGCCGATCGCCATCCCGCTGACGTCGAGGTCGATGTGCTCGGGAATCTCCATCGGGAGCGCCTCGACGTTGATCTCGCGCTGCACCTGGGAGAGGACGCCGCCCTCTTTCGCACCGGCCGGCTCGCCGATCAGCTGCACGGTCACGCTCGCCTGGATCGGCTGGTCGAGGCGGACCTCGTGCAGGTCGACGTGCGAGATGTGCCCGCGGATCGGATCCTGCTGGTAGTCCTTGAGGATCGACGCACGCGTCGTCTTCTGACCTTCGAGCACCACGTCGAGGATGGCGTGGAGACCGCCGGCGCCCGTCAGGACGCGCCGCAGCTCACGCTCGGGGACATAGATCGCGAAGGACTCCTTCCCGTTCCCGTACAGGACGCCGGGGATCATTCCTTCACGGCGCAGGCGGCGAGCATCGCGAGATCCGCGCCGCTCGCGCTCCTTCACCTGCAGCTTGACCCGTTCGCCTGCCATTTCGGCGCCGAATGGTAGCTACTTCTTGTGGAAGCCGGCCTAGAACAGCGCGTTCATGTCGCCGAAGATCGCGGAGACGGAGTCGTCCGCGAAGATGTTGTGGATCGTCTCGGCGAGAATGTCGGCGATCGGCAGCACGGTTACGCGTTCCGGCTTGGTCAGCGGATCGATCGGCACGGTGTCCGTGACGATCACCCGGTCGAGCGGGCTCTCCTCGATCCGTTGGATCGCGGGCGGCGAGAAGATGCCGTGCGTCGCACACGCGTACACCTTCTTCGCGCCGTGGTCCTTGAGGAATTGCGCTCCCGCAACGAGCGTCCCGGCCGTATCGACCATGTCGTCGGTCATCACCGCACATTTATCCTCGACGTTGCCGATCACGTTCGTGATGTGCGCGACGTTGTGCGCGGGGCGGTCTTTCTGCAGGACGGCAAGCTCTCCCCCGATCATCTCCGCGAACTTGCTCGCAAGGCGGGTGCGACCTGTATCGGGCGCGACGGCGACAACTTCTTCGGGGAGCCCGAGGTCCCTGACGTACTGAGCCAGCATCGGCAGCGCCGTCATGTGGTCGACGGGGACATCGAAGAAGCCCTGGATCTGACCGGCATGCAAGTCCATCGTGAGGACGCGGTCGGCTCCTGCCGTCTGGAGCATCTCGGCGATCAGCTTGGCGGTGATCGGCTCCCGTGGGCGCGACTTCTTGTCCTGTCGCGAATACGGGTAGAGGGGCATCACGGCGGTAATCCGCTTCGCCGAAGCCAGCTTCGCCGCATCGATCATGATCAGCAGCTCCATCAGGTGCTGGTCGACCGGCGGCGAGCTCGTCTGCACGATGAAGAGGTCGGCGCCGCGGATCGACTCCTCGTAGCGACAATACGTATTGCCGTCCGCGAACGTTCGCAGGGAAACATCGCCCACCTGGATGCCCAGCTTCTGGGCGATCCGCTGCGCGAGCTCCGGATGCGAACGGCCGGCGAACAGCATCAGCCGCTTCGACGGCCCGGTCTCGATCCAGTGCTCCGGCTTGACCTCGGGCTTGGCCTCGGCGACCTCGAGCCCCGGCAGGCGGGTCAGCTCAGTCGTTGCGCTTTCCACGGAGATAGCCCTCTTTCGTGATCTGCTTCGGTGGGAATCCAGCGAGCGATTCGGGAGGGACATCTTCTGTTATGTACGCGCCGCCCGCAATCCATGCGTCGTCCCCGATCTCGACCGGGGCCTCGAAGCCATTGTGGATGCCGGTCCTGACGTTGCGGCCGATCTTCGTCCTCCCTTTTGGCCGGCCGGGCTGATGGGGGAAGTTGGCCGTGATGTTGCCGGCCGCGACGTTCGTGTCCTCGCCGATTTCGGCATCGCCGATGTACGAGAGATGCGGCACCTTCGTCCGCGCGCCGACCTCCGAGTTCTTGATCTCGACGAACGCGCCGGCCCTGGCGCCAGCGCCGAGCTTCGTTCCCGGGCGCAGGTAACAGAACGGCCCCACTCTGGCGTCCGGCCCGATCTCGGCGTCGACCGCGACCGCGTGCGGCCCGACCTCCGCGCCGGCCGCCACCCGCGTCTTGCCGCGCAGGATGGTGAACGGATGGATCGTCGAGTCCGGCTCGAGCTCGACCTCGGGATCGATCCACGTCGTCTGCGGATCGACGATCGTCACCCCGGCCAGCATGTGCTCTTTGTTCACGCGCGCGCGTAGGAAAGCAGCGGCGTCGGCCAGCTCGGCGCGGGTGTTGACGCCTTCGACCTCGTCGGCATCCGGAGCCTTGAACACCGCCACCTCCTCCCCAGCTTCGACCAGCAACCGCACCGCATCCGTCAGATAGAGCTCGCCCTGCGCGTTGACCGGTTGGATCCGGTCGAGCGCGGGCCACAGTTTGTCAGCCGCGAACACGTAGATGGAGGAGTTGACCTCCCGGATCGCACGCCGGCTCTCGTCGGCGTCCGCGTACTCGACGATCTGCTCGAGCCGGCTGCCGCCGTCGCGGACGATGCGGCCGTAGGCACGGGCGTCCGGCGGCTCGAAGGACAGCACGGTCGCGGTGGCGCCGGAGGCGCGGTGTTCCTCAACGAGTTTTCGCAGCAGCTCCGGGCTCAGGCGCGGATGGTCACCGGAGACAACAAGCAGCTCCTTCGCATCGCCTACCTGCTGGCGCGCCGCGCGCAGCGAGTCGCCCGTGCCGAGCGGCTGTTCCTGCACCGCGACGTCCATCCCGTCGAACGCGTCGACTGCGTCCGGCGCCACCACGAGCACGAGCGGATCCGGCTGCAACGGCTCCACCGCCGCAACGACCCAGTCGACGAGGCGGCGCCCGAGCAGCGGGTGCAGATGCTTCGGCGTTGCGGACTTCATCCGCGTGCCGAGCCCCGCGGCCATGACGACGGCGGCGAAGTCGCCCATCAGTGCCCCTGCCAGTAGTGCCGTCCATGTACTGCTGGGAGGGGCACAAGCTGGGGCGCCAGGATTCGAACCTGGGATCGCGGGACCAAAACCCGCTGCCTTACCACTTGGCTACGCCCCATCACGCGGGAAAGGGTATGTCCTAGTGTCGCGGAGCTTTGGGTCGGTCGCGGACGGCCGCAGCGTCAAGCCGCTGCGGCCTTGACGGTCGGCGTCGCAAGCGACGCCTCAGCACTTGGCTACGCCCCATCAGCGGGAAGGGTATGTCCTAGTGTCGCGGAGCTTCGGGTCGGTCGCGGACGGCGCTTGGCTACGCCGCAATTGGTTCGAGCTGAAGCTTAGGCGTGTCTGCGATCTGAGAAGAGATAGACGAGCGCGACGATGGCAAAGACCGCGATGGCGACGATCGCGACGAGCTTGAGGATGAACGCGAAGATGATCACCAGGATCGCGAGCGCCTGGGAGGCGGCGGCAATCCACGAGAGCTGGCGCGCGACGTCCCACTTCATGTGCCGGCCGGCCACGATGTAGAACGCCAGCACGATCACGGCCAGGATCAGGATCGTCCAGCGTCCGATGTCATGTGAGAACGCGGCGATCAAGCCCTCGACCACGGCGACCCAGAGGGCGATCCTCACCCGCCGTTCACGGAGCCAGCGCCCCGTTCGGGTGGTGCCCGCCTCGATCATCGGCTGCGTGTAAGCCACGAAATCAACGGTACCACGCTGGTGCCGTCATCCAGGTGCGCCCGATCCTGGACACTTCCTTCTGCGCCGCGCGTGCCTGGTGGCCGTGGAGGAAGAGGCCGTACACAGCGGGGCCGGCGCCGGTGACGTCGGCCCGAAAGGCACCCAACCGGACGAGCTCCGCTGCAAGCGGTGACGAGGCGAGGTCGTTGGCCGGAAGCGCCGCGAGATCCCGCGGACGGCGGATGCCGCCCAGCGCGTCGAGCAGGCGAGCACGTCTCGCCTCGTAGTCTCGCTCGCCCGCACGGGTGTCGAAGGCCGCGTACACGTCGCGGGTCGACGACTTCGCCGCGACCTCGGGCACCACGAGCACGATCCAGTAGTCCTGCGGGAGGTCGAGCGGCGCGAGGTCGGTTCCGTCGCCCGTACCGAGCTGCGGACCGTCGACCAGGAAGTAGGGCACGTCCGCGCCGAGCTCGCGCGCCCGCGTCCGAAGCTCGTCTTCCGAGAGCGGCGCCTCGCGGAGCGCGTTGGCGAGCCGCAACGCGGTCGCGGCGTCCGAGCTGCCCCCGCCGAGCCCCGCCGCGACCGGGATGCGCTTCCTGATCTGTGCGGCGAAGGTCGAGCCGTTCGCCCCGGCGACGGATTCGAGCGCGCGCCGCACGAGCATGTCCCTGGCGAAGCCGCCGACCCGCAACGAGGGCGCGCGCTCGACCGCGATGTGGTCGGACAGCGCCACGCGTTGGTAGACCGTCACCAGCTCGTGGCGGCCGTCTTCGCGGCGAGGGCCGACGACGAGGGCGAGGTTGATCTTGCCCGGCGCGGCGCCGCGGTTCATCGCAGCGCCTCCGCGAGGCTGACGAAGTCGGCGGGTACCAGCTCCTCGGCGCGGACGTTCGGCGCGAGCCCGACTGCGGCGAGTGCCACCTCGGCACGTGCGCGATCCGTCAGGGCGGCGAGCTCGAGCGAGTTGGCGAGCCGCTTGCGCCGGTGCGCGAAGCCCGCCTCGACGACGCGCTTGATCCAGCGGTAGTTGTCCGGGAGCTGCGTCCGGCGGAACGCGACGATCGCCGACTCCACGTTCGGACGCGGCCGAAAGACCGTGCGCGACACCGGGTGAAAGCCCGTCCGCTGCGCGACGAGCTGGACGAGCACCGAGACGGCGCCGTAGGCCTTCGTCGACGGCTCCGCGAAGAAGCGGTCGGCGACCTCTCGCTGGACCATCACGCACCAGAGCTCGATGCCGGGCAGGCGGTCGAGGCTCTCTGCGACAAGGGGCGTCGCGATGTTGTACGGGAGGTTGGCGACGAGCTTCGCCGCCGCGGGCGCGACGTCCGCGAGGTCCAGCTGCAGCGCGTCGCCGAACCGGAGCTGAACGTTCGAGCGGCCGGCGAGCCGTTCGGTCAGGTGCGGCTCCAGCGACCGGTCGAGCTCGACGGCGTACACCTGCCGCACGCGATCTGCGAGGTACGTCGTGAGGACGCCGAGACCGGGCCCGACCTCGAGCACGACGTCCTGCCCGCCGAGCTCGGCGAGGCGGCCGATCACGCCGAGGATGTTCTCGTCGACGAGGAAGTGCTGTCCGAGCTCCTTTTTCGCGCGAACGCTCACGGAAGCCCGAAGGCGGCCACGGCGTTCGCGTCGATCCGGCGGCCGAGCTCGTCCGGCTCCTCGCTACGCGTCTCCGCCAGCGACGCGATCGTGTGCACGACGTACGCGGGCTCGTTCGTCTTGCCTCGGACGGGTTGCGGGGCGAGATAGGGACAATCCGTTTCCGCGAGGATCCTGTCCGCCGGAACCTTCGCCGCCGCCTCGCGCAGCTCCCCCGCCTTTGGGTAGGTGACGTTCCCGGCAAACGAGATGTAGTAGCCGCGCTCGAGCGCCACCGGCAGCAACCCCGGTGAGGAGAAGCAATGCAACACCACCGTGCCGCCGAAATCCTCGAGCGCTGTCGCCGTCTCGTCGTCCGCAGCGCGCGAATGCACGATCACCGCGGTCCCGAGCTCACGTGCGAGGCGGAGCTGGTCGGCGAAGACACGGCGCTGCGCGTCTCGCGGAGCGTAGTCGCGGTAGAAGTCGAGGCCGATCTCGCCGATCGCAACGACCTTGCCGTCGGCAAGCGCGGCGACCTCCTCGACGGATTCGCCGTCTGCTGCCTGGTGCGGATGGACGCCTGCGGCGACGGCGACGCCCTCTTCACCCTGCGCAAGCGCGAGCGTCACGCGGGTCGACTCGAGGCCCGACGCGATCGCGACGATCCGGTCGACTCCCGCCGCTCGTGCGCGCGCGATCGCAGCATGGGGGTCGTCGAGCGCATCGAGGTGCGCATGCGTGTCGATCACGCGACGTCGAGCCGGCTGAGCTCGTCTTCGACGATTCCGGGGTCGAGCTTCTTGAACAGCGGCTCGGGCTCTCTGAGCTTTTGACCGACCGGCAGCTCGCTCGGTTCCCAGCGCTGCAGCCAGTCGCTGTAGTCGCCGGTCAGCACCGTGTGCTTCTCGCCGCCCTCTTCGTCGATCTCGCGAAACTCGAGCGGGCCGGCGAGCCAGCCCTCGTAGCCGAGGAGCTCGTGCAGCTTCTGAGTCGAGAACGGCACGAACGGCGTGAAGATCAGCTTCAGCGTGTCGACGAGCCGAAGCGCGACGTACAGGATCGTCCCGGCCCGCTCGCGGTCCTCTTTGATCACCGCCCAAGGCGCCTCGTGATCGACGTACTGGTTGCCGATGCTCGAGAGGCGCATCGCCTCCGCGAGAGCTGCCTTGAAACGCGCCTGCTCGATCAGTTGGCCGACGCTCGAGAATCCTGCAGCGATCGACTCGAGCGCCTGCTCGTCCTGCGCAGTGAGCTCGCCGGGCGCCGGGACCTCGCCGAAGTTTCGGTAGGCGTTCGTGAGCGTGCGGTTGACGAGGTTGCCCCAGTTCGCCAGCAGCTCGTCGTTGTTGCGCCGGAGGAACTCGGCCCACGTGAAGTCCGTGTCCTGGGTTTCGGGGCCGGCGGCCGTGAGGAAGTAGCGCACCGGATCCGGGTCGTATCGCTCGAGCACGTCGCGGACGTAGATGGCGATCGCGCGGCTCGTGGAGAGCTGCTTCCCCTCCATGGTCAGGAATTCGCTGGCTACGACCTCGTCCGGCAGATGGAGGTGACCTTTGCCGGCGCCCAGCTCTCCTCCCTCCCCGTAACCGAGCAGCATGCTCGGCCAGATCACGGTGTGGAACACGATGTTGTCCTTGCCCATGAAATAGGCGTGCAGAGAGTCCGAGCTCTGCCACCAGTCGCGCCAGGCCTCAGGCGTGCCCCGGTTCTGCGCCCACTCGACCGCGGCGGAGAGGTAGCCGATCACCGCGTCGAACCAGACGTAGATGCGTTTCGTCTCTTCGGGGTAGCCCTCGACGGGAACGGGGACGCCCCAATCGATGTCGCGCGTCATCGCGCGCGGCTTCAGGTTGTCGACGAGCGAGAGCGAGAAGTTCCGCACGTTCGGGCGCCAGCTCGACTTCTGCTCGATCCAGGGCCGGAGGCGATCGGCGAACTTCGGCAGATCCAGGAAGAGGTGCGTCGTCTCCCTGAACTCCGGGGTCGACCCGTCGATGATCGAGTGCGGGTTGATCAGGTCGGCGGGATCGAGTTGGTTGCCACAATTGTCGCACTGGTCTCCGCGCGCCTCGGGGAAGCCGCAGATGGGGCACGTGCCTTCGATGTAGCGGTCCGGCAGCGTGTTGCCCGTCGTGGCGGAGAACGCGCCGAGCGTGGTCTGCTCGATGAGGCAGCCGTGGTCGTAGAGCGTGCGGAACAAGTCTCGCGTAACAGTCGCGTGATTGCGCGTCGTCGTTCGCGTGAAGCAGTCGTAGCTGATGCCGAGGTCGTGGAGGTCCTCGCGGGTAAGCGCGTTGTATCGCTCGGCGATCTCACGCGGCGAGACGCCTTCTCGGTCCGCCGTGACCATCACCGGCGTGCCGTGTTCGTCCGTGCCACTCACCATCAGCACGTCGTTGCCCTTCAACCGGTGGTAGCGCGCGAAGATGTCGGCCGGGACTGCGAACCCGACCACGTGGCCCAGATGACGCTTCCCCGACGCATAGGGCCAGGCGGGCGCCACCAGGATCTTGCGCGTTTGCTTCTGCTCCGACAAAGGACGGCTCCAGCTCGGGGACGCACATGATACGAGCCGCCTTGCGTCCGACAGCGCGCCGCACCAGGACAGCGAGCGAGAACAAGAGCGCGAGTGCGACAGGCATGAAGAGCCAGGGGATGCGTCGAGCCTGCGCGGATCGAGGGGAGTGCCGGGCCGGAGCGGTTCGCGCATCGTCGACGCTTTGACGTTCGCCTCCAGGCGCACGGAGCCGGCTGCTCAGCGGCGCGGCCACCGCATCGGCACGCCCGTTCGGGCTTTCGATTGCCGCGGCATCCGCCCCCGGGGTCGCCTGCGCCTCGGTGGCCGCCGCAGCGGTCTCGACGGCCGCGCTCGATGCGGAGGCCGGTACCGGCGAAACGGCGGTGGCGGGACGTTCCGATGACACGGGCGTGTCGACCGCGGGCGCCTGCGCGGTGTCCACCACGCTCCCGGTCGACGCCTTGCTCACGGCAGCCGTGGGCATCGGTGTGTCGACAACTGCAGGCGCGGCCGCCGCAGGCACCGTCCCCGCCGGCGCTGCGGCCGGCGCTTCGGCCACGGGCTCGGACTCGGGTGCGAGCGACGCAGGTGCCGGAGGGCGGGCGGGCAACAGCGTCAGCGGATCGACGTAGCCCTGCTGGTCCGAGGTCACCCTGACGCCGAAGTAGACGTACGGCTCCGACAGGTAGACGGTCCCGCTCGGGCCGACCGTGCCGACAGCCGAGCCTTCGGCGACGGTCGCCCCGCGCGCCACGCCGATGGAGCCGAGATGCACGAGCGTGGCGGTGTAACCGGAGGGCGTTTGAATCGACACGGTCTTGCCCCCCGTCGGCACCGTCCCGGCGAACGAGACGACGCCGCCGGCAGGTGCGACGACCTTTGCGCCGGCAGGAGCGCCGAGGTCGACGCCGCGATGCTGCCCGCCGGCGTACGGGTGCGCGCGGTCGAACGAGAAGGGCGTCAACACCGGCCCGTCAACGGGCCACGTCCACGCTCGAGCAGCGGCAACCGGTAACGCGAGCGCGCACAGGATCAGTAGAACAGCGAATCGCCGCACGACAATCCTCCTCATTGTTGTCAGAATTGAGAACTACGTCGACCGTAGCAAGAACCGATCGTAGTTGTCAATACTGGCTACAAAGTACGGTGGTAGAGCTCGTTCCGCGGCGTGCCGGTCAGCCGCGCCACGAGCTCCGCCGCCTGCCGGCGCGCGACGCCGGCGGCGACAAGCTCCGCAACCGCGGCGACCGCATCCGCATGATCCGGCGCCGCGACGCGGGCGGGGCCGAGCACCAGCGTGATCTCGCCCTTCGGCGGCTCCGGGAACCGCGCCGCGAGCTGCTGCGCGGTCCCGCGTACGACCTCCTCGAAGCGTTTCGTCAACTCACGGCAGACGGCGACGGGCCGCTCGGGCTGTGCCGTAGCGAGCGAGCGAAGCGTCGCCGGCAAGCGTTGCGGCGACTCGAACGCAACCACGGGGAACGGCCACGCGCCGAGCTCGTCCCACAGCGCCCGCAACGCCTTGCCGCTACGCGGCAGGAAACCGAGGAACTGGTACCGCTCTGCGCCGAAGCCGCTCGCGACGAGCGCGGTCGCCGCGGCCGACGCGCCCGGGAGCACCGTCACCGGCACGCCTGCATCGAGGGCCGCGGCGACGAGACGAGCGCCGGGATCGCTGATCCCCGGCAGGCCGGCATCGCTGACGAGCGCGAACCGCTCCCCCGCGACGAGCCGCGGCAGCAGCTCGGCGCTCCGCTTCGCCTCGTTGTGCTCGTGGTACGAGAGCAGCCGTGCCGAGATCCCGTGACGGTCGAGCAGCACGCGCGTGTGGCGCGTGTCCTCACACAGCACGACGTCGGCGTCGCGCAGCTCGTCCAGCACGCGCAACGTGATGTCCGCGAGATTGCCGATCGGCGTCGCGCAGACGGCGAGCGGCATCTAGGGCAACGCGTCGAAAGCCACGAGCCCGGCACCGATCAGGCCGGCCGCCGTACCGAGCTCGGCGCGCACGATGCGCACGCGCTTGCCTGCGCCGGCCAGTCCTTCCCGCGCAACGATCTCGCGCGCCGGGTCGAGGATGAAGTCGCCCGCCGCCGCGAAGCCGCCGCCGATCACGACGAGCTCGGGGTTGAAGATGTTCACGAGGCTGCCGATGCCCGCCCCCAGCCGCCGTCCGATCCCGTCGAGGATCTCGACCGCACGGGCCTCGCCTTCGTTCGCGAGCCGCACGAGGCGGTGCGCGTCGACCGCGGGCCCGAAGGCGGTTTGCGCCAGCTTCGTGGCCGCGAAGCCGGTTACGTACGGCTCGAGGTGCCCGCGTCCCGTGCACGTCCCCTGGCAGGGCAGCCCGTCGTACTCGATCACCATGTGGCCGAACTCCGCCCAGCCGCGGTAGAGCTCGCCGTCGATGACGACACCGCCGCCGCAACCCGAGCCGAGCGTCAGCATCACCATCGTCCGCGCCTCGCGCGCGGCGCCGAAATGGAACTCGGCGTACGCGGCGGCATTGGCGTCGTTCTCGATGCCGACGGGCAGGCCGAACCGCTCCGCCATGCGCCCGCGGAAGTCGATCGAGTCGTCGAGCGGGATGTTCACGGCCTGCTGCGCGCGACCCGTGCGCTGGTCGATCGGCGACGGAATGCCGAAGCCGAGCGCGACGACCTCGTCCTCGAGCAGCTCCTCGACCGCAGCGTCGAGCCCGGCGAGCAGGTCGTCCTGCGAGGTGACAGGCGTCGGATGCTCCCGCCGCTGTTCGACGTGACCATCGCGATCGACGACGCCGGCGAGAATCTTCGTGCCGCCGAGGTCGACGCCGATGACGCGTTTTCCGTCCAATCCGCGCGGCTACCCTACTGGCTCGATGGCGACGGGAGAGAAGCCCTACCGCGTCTACCGAGGCGGGCGCGTGAAGGGCAGAGTGCCGCTCGACCGGCCGCAGACGCGGCCGGAGCGGGACGGCCGGACGCCGCGACAGCCCCGCGTGCGCAAGCCGCGCCGGCGCTGGAGCTGGAAGCGCCGCATCGGCCTGTCGCTGCTACTGCTGCTCGTCCTGATCGTGATCTGGTCGATCGCGGGCTACCTGTCGTTTCGCAGTGGCGTCGCGAAGGCGAACGACCGCATGAACAAGACGTCACCCGGAATCGACCGCATCCTGGCGAAGCAGAACGGCCTGCTCCTCTCCAACCCGACGACGATCCTGATGCTCGGCCGTGACCACGCGAACACCGACCAGCGCGTCGGGCTCAACCACAGCGACTCGATCATGATCCTCCGCACCGATCCCGGTCGCCACCGCCTCGTCTACCTCTCCATCCCGCGCGACCTGCGCGTGCCGATTCCGGGCTACGGGGAGGACCGCATCAACACGGCGCTGCCGCGCGGCGGCGCGGGGCTCGCCGTCCGGACGATCGAGGGGTTCACCGGGCTCGACATCAACCATGTGATGATCGTCGACTTCCAGAGCTTCCGCTCGCTGATCGACAACATCGGCGGCATCGAGCTCAACGTTCCCGAGCGCATCCTGTCGAACAAGTTCGACTGCCCCTACAACGCGGCCGGCTGCGCGCGCTGGAAGGGCTGGCGCTTTGCCAAGGGGCCGCAGCACATGGACGGGAAACGCGCGCTGATCTATTCCCGCATCCGCGAGAACCAGTACAACCCGGGCGAGTCGGACATCACGCGGGGAGAGCGGCAGCAACAGGTGATGCGCGCCGTGCTGCACAAGCTGCTGGGCATGTCGACGTTCTTCAAGCTTCCGTTCGACGGAAGCAGCCTGCTCGAGCCGCTCACGACCGATCTCAGCGCCTGGCAGTTCGTGCAGCTCGGCTGGGTGATGAAGCGCGCCGGTCAAAAGGACGCGCTGCACTGCCGCCTCGGCGGCACGGCCACGTCGATCGGGGGCGCATCGGAGATCGTGGGGACGGAAGAGAACATCTCCGTCGTCCAGATGGTGACCGGCCGCTCGGCGCCGCAGCCGCCCCCGCCTGGGTCAGGTCCGTACGGGCCGGGCTGCGTCGTTGGCAGCCGGCAGTTCCACTAGGCCTCCGCGGCCTTCTTCTCAGGCGGCTTGTCCTTCTTCTCGCTCGTGCCCGAGTCGGTCGACTCCTTCGCCGGCTCCTTCTTCCGTCCGCCGCGGCCGTAATCGGTCGAGTAGAAGCCGGAGCCACGGAAATGGACCGGTACGGGATAGAGCACGGTTTCGACGGGCGACGCGCCGCAGACGACGCACGCCTCCGGCGCAGGGTCCGCGATGCGCTTGAAGACTTCGAAGAGGTGCCCGTTCGGGCACTTGTATTCATACGTAGGCACGAGAATGAAAGACGCTAGCAGCGGTATCGGCTTGGAGAGACTGGAGAGAGAGCCCCTCTTCGACGTCGCCGCAGTCAAGCTCGACGCGTTCTGGGTTGCGACGAGCACGGTGACTGCGGCGGTTGCCGGCGTGCTCGGCTGGCTCCTCCGGACGTGGCCGCCGCACGAGGACGAGGCGCTGGCGCTGTTCGTCGGCCGCGGCTCGCTCGGCCACGTCCTGCACACGGTCGTCGCGGAGCGCGGCGGCGCGCCGCTCCACTTCCTCCTCGCCTGGGTGGTCGTCCACCTCGGCGGCGGGCTGACGGTCCTTCGGGTCGTCTCGCTGCTGTTCGCGGTCGCAAGCGTGCCGCTGATCGCAATGTTGGGCGCGCGGCTCGCCGACCCGGCGACAGGCGTCGTCGCGAGCGTCCTCGCCGGAGCCAGTTGGGTGTTCCTCTTCCACGGCGTCTTCGGACGCATGTACAGCCTCTTCCTCTTCACGAGCCTGCTCTCGTTGCTCGCACTGCTTGCGGCCCTCGACGACGGCCGACCGAGGCGCTTCGCCGCCTGGGGCCTGTCGCTCCTGCTCGTCCTGGGGAGTCATCCGTATGCGGTGCTCCTCGTGGCCGCGGAGGTGTTGTTCGTGCTGCTGAGAGGGCGGCAGCTGCGGCCGGCGCTCGTCACTCTGGCCGCGGTCGCCGTCGCCGGCGCGCCCTTCTGGTGGGCGGACGTGGTACTCCGCAATCGCTTCGAGGTCGGGATCGGAGGCGGCGGCCGCCGGCTCGGCTCGCCGCAGTCCGTGCTGCGTTACCTCTGGTCCGTCGCGGGCGACTTCAGCTCGCACCAGCACGTCTGGTCGCTCTGCCTGCTGGCACTGGCCGCCCTTGGGGCGGTCCTGCTCGTGCGCCGCAACCGCGACGGCGCGTTGCTGATCGCATGCGTGATCGCCGTACCGGCGGTCGCGTTCATGCTCGCGACGCTCAGATCGACGACGTCCCCGGAGGCGCGGCATCTGATCTTTGCGCTGCCGCTGTACAGCATCCTGCTCGCCTTGCCGCTTGTCGCCTTCGCGCGGCTCGGGGTGGCGGGGGCCGCGGTCGCGGGTGTGGCACTGGTCGTGATCGTCGTCGGCGAGGTCCTCTGGGCGCACGAGAAGACGCCGCAGCTCTTCGACGGCAACCCGGCGAGCCAGGTGCGCGCACGTGACGCGACGGCGGCGTGGCTGTCGTCGACGGCGCGCAGCGACGACGTCTTGCTCGGATACGAGCCCGTCTTCTTGCGCGCCTGGGAGTTGAACCGCTCCTTCTCTGACAACGTCCTGCCGCGGGCCGATCCGGCGCTGTTCGCCGACGCGTTGAAGCAGGTCGGCCTGCCGCTCGGGCGCGGCGTCTGGGTGTTCGACGCCAGCGACACGACGAACGTGCGGCAACGCCAGACGATTCCGCTCGTCTCGCCGCAGCCCGCCGCGGCGTTCGAGACGCGTGTCTACGGGCCGTACCTCGTCATCCGCTCGCGTGCGCCGCTGCTGACGCGTGCCCGTTACGTCGCGGTCGCCGAGCGGGTGATGCGCGTCGGGCAGGCGCTGAACATCAACGACGCCGACGTCAACCTGCAGACGATGCGGCAGGCCGAGTCACGACTCTAGTTCCTCGAGCTCGCGTTCCACGACCTCGCGGTAGCACGGTGCGCCCTCGAACGCTTCGAGGCCCTGCGGCGTCCGGCGCGCAGCGGGCTGCCGCCTGCGTTTCCGGCGCGCCGCGGCGAGGGCCGCGGAAGCTCCGACGAGCCCGCCGACCACGAACGAGCTGAGCCGGCCCCGCCTTTGCTCGCCGTCCATGGGACGATCGTAGCTCCGTGCTCGTCGTCACCCTCGGCGATCTCCTGCTCGACGTGATCGTGCAGCTCCGCGAGCCGCTCGCGACCGGTGCGGACGCGGAAGCCGAAACGCTCGCCGTGCCGGGCGGCCAGGCGGCCAACGTGGCGGCGTGGGTGGCCGCGCTCGGTGGGCGGGCCCGCTGTGTTGCGCGTCGGGGCGACGACGCGACGGGTGTCGTGCTCGCGGCGGACATCCACGCCCGCGGCGTCGAGGTCGTCGGCCCGGTGGCGGGGACGAACGGCGTCGTCGTCTCGATCGTCGCGCCCGACGGCGAGCGCACGATGGCCTCCGACCGGGGCACGGCCACGCTGCTCCAGCCGGACGACCTCGACCCTGAATGGTTCGCGTGCGACTGTCTGCACATCTCCGGCTACGCCCTCCTGGCCTCCCCGATCGACACCGCCGCGACGCGTGCAGCCGAGCTGGCGCGCTCGCGCGGTGCACGGGTCAGCGTCGACCTGTCGGCGTGGACACGTATCCGCGCGCACGGCACGGAGCGCTTCCGCGAGGAGCTCGCGAGCGTCGCGCCCGACGTCGTCTTCGGCAACGAGGGCGAGTGGGACGAGGTCGGCCCGGTTGCGGGCACACGCGTCGTCAAGCGCGGCCCGCACGGCTTCGACGTCGTGCGCGGCGACGTCACCGAACGGTGCCAGGCACGTGACGCGTCCGTCGTGGACACCACCGGCGCGGGCGACGCTCTTGCGGCCGGGTTTCTCGTCGGAGGGCCGGAGCTGGCACTCGAGGCCGCCGCGCGCTGCGTCGCACAGCCCGGAGCGATGCCATGATCGAGCTCGCCGCCGAGGTCCGGGACGCTCGTGCGGTCGTCGCGCTCGAGACGACGCTCGTCGCGCACGGGTTTCCGCGGGGCGAGGGCATGGAGGTCGGGCTGGCGGCGGAGCGCGCCGTACGCGAAGCGGGCGCGGTTCCGGCCACGATCGGCGTGCTGGACGGGAGGATCCGCGTCGGTCTCTCCCCCGACGAGCTCGCCCGCTTCGACGAGACCGCGCGCAAGGCCGGCCCGCGCGACCTGGCAGCGTGCGCCGTCCAGGACGCGGTGGGCGCGACGACGGTCGGCGGGACGCTCGCCGTCTGCCGGGTCGCCGGCATCCGCTTCATGGGCACCGGCGGGCTCGGCGGCGTGCATCGCGGCTTCCCGCACCCGCCCGATGTCTCGGCCGATCTCGGTGAGCTGGCGCGCACGCAGACGCTCGTCGTCTCTGCCGGCATCAAGTCGCTGCTCGACGTCGTCGCGACGATGGAGGTGCTCGAGACGCTCGGCGTGCCCGTGCTCGGCTTCCGCACCGACGAGCTCCCGCTCTTCTACTCGGCGCGCGGAGGGCCGCCGGTTCCGGCTCGCGTCGAGACGGCGGCCCAGGCGGCGGCCGTGGCGGGCTCGCACTGGGAGCTGGGCGGCGGCGGTCTCCTGCTCGCGCAGCCGCCGCCCACCAGCCTCGACGACGTCGAGCCCCTGATCGAAGAGGCGCTCGCCCAGGCCGAACGGCAGGGCGTGCGCGGCCAGGCGGTGACGCCGTTCGTGCTTGCGCTCCTCCACCAGCGCAGCGAAGGCCGGACGCTCGCTGCGAACCGCGAGCTCGTCGTCGCGAACGCCCGGCTCGCGGCAGAGGTCGCCGTCGCCGCCGGTTAGAGGTCGCGCCGCGCGAACCCGGCCACGGCGAGCGCGCCGACGATCGCGAGGTACGCGACCACCCACAATCGCAACGCGACTCCGCCCTGCTCGGCGCCCCCGAACGGGCCGAGCCGCAGCAGAAACCCGGTCAGCCCGCTCGTGTTCTGCGTGATCGCGCGCAGCGCATCCTGGTACAGGGCCTCGAACGGCATCGCCCAGGCCGCGATCTTGGCGGCGTGCACCAGGCCGTGCGAGTTGAGCACGTGGCCGATGTTGCCGAGCAGGCCTGCGACGAGCCCACCGCCGAAGATCATGAAGATCGCGATCCCGTTGGCGATCGAACTGAGGAACACCGAGCCGAGCAACGAGAGCGCCGCGACCACGAGCACGCCGCCGGCGAGCTCGAGGCCGGGCGTCACGATGCGGTCCGGCCACCAGCCGCCCTCCGCTCCCGTCAGCCCCATCGTCGAGAAATAGAGGGCCAGCACGTACGGGACGCAGACCGCCGCCGCGCCGAGGAAGCGTGCGACCAGCACGGCTCCGCGGCCGACCGGGCGTACGACGAGCGGCTGCAACAGCCCCCGCTCCGCATCGCCGCGCACGACCCCGAGGGTGAGGAAGATCGCGAGCACCGTGCCGAGGAACAGCGTCCCGAACATCGCCATCCCGAAGAGGAACGCTCCCGCAAAGGTCTGGGCGTCGATGCCCGCCGGGGGAACGATGTCCGCGACGTGCCGGAACGTGTAGCGGTTGCCGATCCAGTACAAGCCGACGAACGCGACCGTCAGCAGGCACACGACGACGAACACCTTGCGCCGGAGCGCCTCGCGCAGGCCGTAGCCCGCGATCGTCAGCGCGGCGGTCACTGCGTCTCGCCCCCGACCGCCTCGACGTAGACCTCCTCGAGCGTCGAGGTGCGAACGCGGACTCCGTAGACCTTTCGACCGTCACGGACGAGCTGCTCCACGAACTGCGGGACGTCGTCGCGGCCGGCGTCCGCGTGCACCTCGGTGCCGCGATCCGTGTCGATCTCGACGCCGCGCGGGCTCGCGAGTTCCGCAGGCGTGCCGGCAGTCACGACCTCGCCCGCGAGCAGGATCACGACGCGGTCGCAGACGAGCTCGATCTCGCTCAGGAGATGGGAGTTCAGGAGCACGGAGACGCCGCGGCGCCGCAGCTCCTCGAGCAACGTCCGGACCGTGCGCCGGCCGACGGGATCGAGGGCGCTCGTGGGCTCGTCCAGCAGCAGCAGCCGCGGCGCGCCCACGAGGGCCTGCGCGATCCCGAGCCGCTGCTGCATTCCCTTCGACATCTCTTCGACGCGGCGGGTGCGCGCGTCCGACAGGCCGACGAGGTCCAACAGTTCACGCCGCTCCTGCTCGCCCCCACTCGAGCCCGCAAGCTGCTGGTGGAGCTCGAGCAGCTCGTCGGCGCTCGTCCAGCCCGGGAAGCGGAAGAACTCCGCGAGGTAGCCCAACACTGCGCGCGCTTCCCGCGAGCCGGCGCGTGCTCCGCACACCTCCGCCCGCCCGCCGGTGGGACGCACGAGCCCGCACGCGATCTTCACGAGCGTCGACTTGCCGGCGCCGTTCGGACCAAGCAGCCCGACGAGCTCTCCCGCGTCGACCTGGAGATCGACGCCCCTCAGCGCCTCCACCGCGCCGTACCGTTTGGCGAGGCCGCTGACGGCGAGCGCTGCGGACACGGACCGAGCGTACACTCAGTCTCGTGCCGCGCGGTTACGAGGAGGGTCCGGTCGCAGAAGCAGCCGAGGCGCGCCGCGATGCGCTCGAGCGCGGCGAGCCAATCGAGCTGGGCCGACACGATCCCGACCGCCGTGCGGTGTACGGCTCGACGGACGACGACCCGGCGAAGCATTTCCTCGGCTGGGCCGACGAGGTCGACGCCGACGAGCTGTTCGCCTCCGGGCGCGCCTGGGGCATCACGGTGCTCCGCCGCCCGGGGTAGGCCGGTCGCGCTCGCAAGATAGGTCTACCGGCCCATTGCAAGCCGGCGGCGCGATCGGCACGTTTGGCCGGTGCACGTCCTCTCCCGCACCGAGCTGTCCGCCTGGATCGTCGCGCTCTTCGTGATCGAGGTGCTGCACCTGAAGTGGATCTGGCTCTCCGAATGGAGCTGCCGAAAATGTGCGCGCAAGAACCTCGACTGCGCGTGCCCAGGGCGCTGGACTCGATATCTCTAGCGGCTAGCCGACCGCTTCCAAAAACTCGTCGATCGTCAGCGCCGTGAGCGTGCGGATCTTCGTGCTGCCGCGGGCGCCCAGTGCGACCGAGACACGTGCGATCGTCGCCGAGTCGGGTGCCTCGACGACATTGACGAAGTCGTACTCGCCCAGCGTCGCCCACTGGTGCACGACCTTCGCACCGAGCTCCTCCACGTCCTTGTTCACCTCACGCAGACGGTCAGGGTTCGACTTCAGCGTCTGCACGCCCTGCGCCGTCAGGCTCGAAAGAAGAATGTAGGTCGCCATTTCGCCTCCTCCTCGCTCGGGGCCCCGACTCTACTCGCGCCGCTTGGTCGACGTACAGGACCGCCGCGCCGAGGACGAAGACCGGTGCGAGCACGAGCAGCGCCAGTACCGCGGCGATGCGCAGCGCCTGGCCGCTCCCCTCGCGCAGGGCGAAGAAGACGACGAGCCCGGTCAGGAAGATCGTGATCGCGAGCGTCGCCAGCGAGCCGAGCGCGTGGACGTAGTCTGCGCGCGCCAGCTGCACGCCGCGCCGCAGCGCATCCGCGTAGCCGCGGCGCTCGACGAGGGCAGCCGGAACGGCGAGCCCGACCAGGGCGAGCCACGCCAGCGCGAACAGGTAGATGCCGGGAAAGATCCACAGTCGCGAGACGCACACCGGCAGGAAGGCAACGAACCCGACGGCGAGCGCGACGGCGACGTAGCGACCACGGCCGATCGGGCGCACGAGTGCTACCGCCCCCGCATAGGATGCCGCCAGCACGAGCGGGCCGAGCACGAGCACGATCACCGCCCGCACAACGCCGTGCAGATCGGTAGCCGCGATCCCGAGCAACGCGGGCCCGATGCCGAGCGCAAGCGACGGCCAGAAGCGCGCGCCGTACAACCGGATCGCCTCCGCGACGAGCTGTCCAACCGTTCGGGTCTCCGGAGGAAGCGGCGGCGGAAGCTCAGTGCGCGCCATCGCGGCGAGCCTAGCGGGGAAAAGACGGGTGTCCGTCCACCCAGTCGACCTCGAGCGCGACACGTGATTTCTGCAGTGCCTCCAGGTTCGCGACGGGCTCACGTGTCTGCGTGTCGATCACGTCGCCGTCGTCTCCGACGTAGATGAACCGTCCGTCGGCGCTGCGGACGAGCGAGCCGGATCCCGACATCGTCCGCGTGAGCCGGACGTCCTCGACGCGGCGCGGCGGCTGGTCGGGCAACGCGCTGACGTCGAACACGTGCAGTGTGCTGTTCGGCGCGTCCAGGACCCAGAGCTCGGGCCGATCCGGGGCCAGGGAGAGGCCGTGGCTCGGCGGATTCGGTCCGAAGCGCCGGTTCCACGTAAAGCCCTTGAAGTGGAGGACGAAACGCGTCTCGCCGTTTCGGAGGTCGATGACGCGAAAGCCCAGCAGACCCCGCTGCGTCACGTACATCGCCTCGTGCTGCTCGTCCGTGACCGTCAACGTGTCCGAGTCGAAGGGCACGAGCCCGCCGCGCTGCAGCCGGCCCGTGCGCAGGTCGAGCGTGAACGGGCCGGACGACGTCCGCACCGCAATGTCGTCTTGCAGTTGCGCGGCGGAGGAGATCCCGCGGGCGTCGGGCAGGCGCAGGGCGCCGACGAGCTTGTTCTGGTCGTCGAGAGCGAAGAAGCATGCGGCCCGATCGGGGAAGACGACCATGTACCGATGCGTCGCGCGGTCCGTGGGCGCCTGCCACTGCGGCGCGCCGGAGACCAGGCAGGGCGGCACGCTCTCCGAGCTGTAGTACGCGGTCAGGCCCGCGATCACGCCGACGACCACGACGGCGAGTACCGCCGCGCGCAGCCACACTCGCCGCGTCACTGCAGCTCGGCGAGCAGCCGTGAGAGTGCCGCTTCCAGCGTGGCGAGCGCGTCGTCGAAACGCCAGCGCGAACGGTCGCGCTCGTCGACGAGATTGGAGACGCACCGCAGTTCGACGGCCGGCACGCCCGCGAGCTCGGCGGCGCGCAGCACGGCGAAGCCCTCCATCGCCTCCACCTCGCAGGCCGTCCCGCCGCCGATCGCGGCGCAGGTCGCGATCGGGCAGACATGGGCGTAGGGGAGCGCACGCCTCGCGGCTGTGAGCAGCGTGGCGTCGGGCTCGACGCGCTCGACGCGCGGGAGGACGGCCCCCGGATCGGCGGCGATGTCGCAGTAGACGGCCTCCGAACCGAGCACGAGTGCCGGCGGCCCGATCGTCTTCGCTCCCGCAATCCCCACGTTCACCAGCGCCGTCGGGGTGCTCAGCGCCAGCGCGCGGGCCGTCGCCGCGGCCGCCTCCACCGGACCGAGCCCGCAGGCCAGCACCGCGGCACCGTCTGCGCCCGCGAGCTCACGTTCCGTCGCTGCGACGACCAGGATCACACCCGAACGCTAGTCCCCCGGAAGGGTGAACCCGCGCAAGGAACTCCGGACGGCGGCATCTCAACACTCAGCCGCACGAAAAAACCGCCGCTAAGCCAGCCGCAGGCCCGGCGGCGAACAACTGACCAAAGGCCGTCCGCCGCAGGGGCGGCCTTTCTTTCGTCCGTACCCCACCCGGGGGATTTCTGCGTCCCGCTGCAAGATCCGGGCCGTTCGCGCGTCTCAGATGACAACAGCCGCATCCGGAGGTATGAGATGTACGCCGCACAGATCCAAACGGGGGAGCTGAGGCCGCAGGACCTGCCGACCACTTACGGTGATTGGAGCGACTTCGCACGCTTCGCCGTCACGTTCGCTCCAAAGGATCGTGAGGGGTGCAGGGAGTTCGCAACGAGTGCCTTCGCCCGCTGGCGGAGGACAGGTGAGGTACCGCGTGCGCTGCAGGAACTGCGCGCGTGCCTCTGGTTCGAGCAACGCAGGTGGCGCTTCATGGGCCGCGAGCCGGACGCCGAGGGAATGCAGTACGCCGCAGCGCTGATCCGCGCGATGCGGGCGCAGTTCTAACTCAGCCCGGCCGCCATCACAGCCGCAGTCACCGTGTCGTCAACCGACGACACCGGTGACTCGCGCCCGACCCACGGCTCGCCGCCGAAGTAGCGGACGAAGATCCTCTCTGCGGTGCGGGTCGCAAGCGCCTGCGTCGTCAGGGTCGGGTTCGGACCGCCGAGCGCGTTCGGCAACGCCGAGTTGTCCGCGACGAAGAGCCGCTCGACCCAGCGCGACTCGCCATCCGTGTCGAGCACGGCGCCCATGCGCATCGTGCTGTGGATGTGCAGGAGGATCGGCGCCCAGTTCATGCGGACGATCTCCCTGGCCCCGGCCGCGCGCAGGATCTCGGCCGCGCGTGCGGCGAGAAAGTCCCGGTTCTCGAGCGTCCGCGCGGTTCGGCGGCGCAACTCGACGCGCGCGACGGGCCCGTGCACGTCGGGAGTCATGACGCTCGAGAGCAACACGCGGTTCTCCGGAACGACGTCGTCGTCGGTGATCACCGCGACAGAGATCAGTCGGTCGACGTTCGACAGGAAGCGAGCCAGGCGCGCGCCGCGCAGGCGCCGGCTCGGGTCTTCGCTGTCAGTCAGACCCTGCGCCTGCAGCCCCGGAGGAACACCGGCCTGCTCGATCGAGCCGCGGCCGGGGAAATCCGCCCGCGCAGCCGACGTCGGCCCCTTGCTCGAGCCCGTGTAGTGCGAGAAACGGCCGACGACGAAGTCGAGATAGTGATCGGTCATGCCACGGCCGACCTGGTCGTCGGGATTCGGCAATCCGCTGTTCAGCCAGAGCCTCGGCGTCTCGATCGGCCCGGCGGCGAGCACGACAACCTTGGCCTCCTCAGTCGTGAGCGCACCCGTGCGCGTGTTGCGCCAGGTGACGCCGCGGGCCTTCCCGGCCGCCGTCTCGGCCTTGACCGCGAACGCATCAGGTACGAGCGTCACCGCCTTCCCCCGCGTCCAGCGGTCGGCGGTCAGGGCCATCGGGACGTAGCTCGTGTGCGTCGAGCGCTTCGCCTTCAGGTTGCGCGGCGACTTCAGCGGCAGATAGCAGCCTTGCGGACAATGGCCGCAGAACGTGCACCCGCGCGCGCGCGGGTAAACGAGCCGCTTGGCGTTGCTCGTCCGGCCCGCCGTCCCTTGCGGCTGCAGGATGGCGTTCTCCTGTGGCCTGCACGCGGCTCGAGAGATGTCCTTCGACGTCTGCGTCGGCAGCCCGATCTTCGTTGCGGCACGCAGAAACTGTTCCTCCTTCGTTCCCATCGCGGCCGTCTGCACGGGGAGGGTGTGCTCGACCCACTCGTAGTACGGGACGAGGTCTCGGTAGCCGAGCGCTCCCTCGAACGCGCCCGGCATCGCGCGCGGCGAGTTGGCGAAGTAGTGGACCGTCGAGCCGCCGACCCCGGCGGTCTGCCACACGAAGCAGTTCTGCGGCAGGTCGCGCGCCCACGGCGCCTGTGCGCGGTCGCCGGGACCGAAGCGGAAGATGCCGGTGGCGGGATTGTTCGCCTCGTTCTCCCGGTGCGACCACTCCCGTTCGACGTCCGGCCACTCCGGGCCCGCCTCGAGCAGCTGCACGTCGAGGCCGCGCGCGGCGAGCTCTTTGGCGACCACCGGACCACCGCCGCCCGCGCCGACGACGATGACGTCACGCATGCCAGTAGCCCTTGAACTCCTTGTGACCGTGCGCGACGCCCGCGTACCCCGCAAGCCGCCAGCCGCGCCGCGTCGAGTACGCGAGGAACGCCGTCAGGTCGAGCAGGTTGCCGACCAGGAAGCGGATCGAGCCGGCGCTCTCGACCGGAAGGCGCTCGAGGGTCTCGAAGACCTTTGCCTTGTCGGCGTCCGAGAGCTTGGCGAACGTCGACCCCGGCCTCACCTGCGCCGCCGTCGAGTTCAAGATCGAGGCCGCGGTCGACGAGAGCGGCAGTGCTCCGGGGAGGAAGCGGTCGAGCGTGCCGATCAGCCGGGGCGTCGTCGCGGCTCGGAGCTTGCGGTCGGGCGAGATGAAGGCGACGAGGGCGTCCAGTGTCTGCCGCACGGTGCTCGGGCCGGCCGCGAACGCCTGCTCCAGCCACTTCAGTCGCCAGGCGACGACGAGCGCCGTCGTGCGCTTCAGCAGTTCGCGCCGGGAAAGGCTCACCCGCGCGCGATGACCTCGCGCGACGGATCTGCGGCCGGATCTCCTTCCGGGAGGACGTCGTGCGCCCACTCGCTCTGCTTCCACCGCGGCACCGGCGTCTCGCACTCGGACTTCGGCACGAAGCGCGAGCGTGCGACGAGCCGGTACTCGTGGATGTACCGCGGACAGTTGGGGAAGACCTCCGTGGCCGCCACGCGGACGACCAGCTGCGCCTCCGGGTACTCACGGAGCAGCGGATCGTCGTCGTCGACCGACGCGACGCCGTTGAGGCGGAGGCGCTTGCGCCCTTCGAAGTCGATGAAGAGCAGGCCGACCTTCTTCGTCGCGAGCAGGTTGCCCGCGGTCAGGTACATGCCGTTGCCGTCGTAGACCGGGAAGGCGATGGTGCGTTCGTCCAGCACCCGGACGAAGCCGGGCTCCCCGCCCTTGTACGAGCTCTGCGGCTGCCCGTCGGCGTCGACGGTCGCGATGAAGAACATGTCGCGCGCCTCGATGAACGCGCGGTCGTCGCCGTCGATGTGATCGCGAACGATCCGCTCCTCGATGCGGTCGGCGAGCCGTCGCGTGTCGAAACGGTCCTGCAGCTTGCGGCTGCCGTCGTGGTAGAGGCCCACAGACGCCATTGTCTCGTAAGATCGCGGCGTGGGCTACCACCTCGCCGACGCAGCGAAGTTCGAGTGGCAGGAGCGGCCGCCCGGCGTCGAGGGACAGCAGCCGCGCCTGGCCGCCGACGTGACGAGCGCGGCGGAGCTGAAGCATTCGCGGGGCCGCGTCTGGCGCTACCCGGCAGGGACGCGTGGCAGGCGGCACGCCGACAAGGCGCAGGAAGAGGTCTTCGTCGTCATCTCAGGGACGCTGACGATGCTGCTGGGCGACCCACCAGAACGAGTGGACGTAGGCCCCGAGAGCGTCGTCGCCGTCGAGCCGGGGACGCCTCTGCAGGTGCGCAACGAGACCGGCGACGAGCTCGTCCTGTACATCTACGGCGCCCCGCCCGAGCAGGAAGGCGCCGACTTCTTCGACGACGTCGAACTGAGTTAGTGGCTCTGAGCCAGTAACTCGCCGGCGCGCTCGAACACCAGCTCGTCGCCGTGCGCGTCGACGCGCACGACAGCGCCGTCGGCGAACTCGCCCTCGAGCAGGCGCAACGCCAGCGGGTTTTCGACCATCCGCTGGATCGCACGCTTGAGCGGCCGGGCGCCGTAGGTCGGATCCCAGCCGGCGTCGGCCAGCACCTGTTTCGCGTCGTCCGTCAGCTCGAGCTCGATCCCGCGGTCGGCGAGCCGCGTGCGCAGCCTCGCGAGCTGCAGCTCGACGATCTCGGCGAGCTGCTCCTTCGACAGCGCTCGGAACTCCACGATCTCGTCGATGCGGTTCAGGAACTCCGGCCGGAAGAGCTCGCGCATCTGCTCTGGCGAGCGCAGGTTGGACGTCATGATCAAGACCGTGTTGCGGAAGTCGACCGTCCGGCCGTGGCCGTCGGTCAGGCGGCCGTCGTCGAGGATCTGCAGGAGCACGTCGAACACCTCGCTGTGCGCCTTCTCGATCTCGTCGAGGAGGATCACGGAATACGGCCGGCGGCGCACGGCTTCCGTCAGCTGGCCGCCTTCCTCGTAGCCGACGTAGCCGGGAGGAGCGCCGATCAGGCGCGCGACGGTGTGCCGCTCCTGGTACTCCGACATGTCGAGCCGCACCAGTGCGCGTTCGTCGTCGAACATGAACTCGGCGAGCGCCCGCGCGAGCTCGGTCTTGCCGACCCCGGTCGGGCCGAGGAAGACGAACGAGCCGATCGGCCGGTCCGGGTCCTGCAGTCCCGTGCGCGCGCGGCGGAGTGCGTTCGCGACCGCCTCGACCGCTTCCTCCTGGCCGACCACGCGCTGGTGCAGCCGCTCCTCCAGGTGGATCAACTTCTCGGTCTCGCCCTCGAGCAGCCTGTCGAGCGGGATGCCGGTCCAGCGAGCGACGACCGCCGCGACGTCGTCCTCGTCGACCTCTTCCTTCACCATCGCGGTCTCGACGCGCGCGTCGCGCTCCTCGAGCTCCTTCTCCAGAGCAGGGAGCTCGCCGTGGCGGATCTCGGCGGCGCGGTTGAAGTCACCCGCGCGCTCGGCACGCTCGTACTCCTGGCGCAGCTCGTCGATGCGCTGCGTGATCTCCTTGACGCGGTCGAGCGCCTCTTTCTCCTTCTGCCAACGGGCCTGCAGGCCGTCGCGGCGCTCCTTCGCCTCGGCGAGCTCGCGTTCGAGCGGCTCGCGCACCTGCTTCGACTCCTTCGCCATCGCGGCGAGCTCGATCTCGAGCTGGCGCACACGACGCTCGGCCTCATCGAGCTCGACCGGGCTGGAGTCGATCTCCATCCGCAGCCGCGACGCGGACTCGTCGACGAGGTCGATCGCCTTGTCCGGCAGGAAGCGGTCGGTGATGTAGCGGTCGGAGAGCACGGCGGCCGCGACCAGCGCCGCGTCGCGGATGCGCACGCCGTGGTGCGCCTCGTAGCGCTCCTTCAAGCCGCGCAGGATCGCGATCGTGTCCGCGACCGACGGCTCGCCGACGAAGATTGGTTGGAACCGCCGCTCGAGCGCGGCGTCCTTCTCGATGTGCTGCCGGTACTCGTCGAGCGTCGTCGCGCCGATGCAGCGGAGCTCGCCGCGGGCGAGCATCGGCTTGAGCAGGTTGCCGGCGCTCACGGCGCCCTCGGCTGCGCCCGCACCGACGATCGTGTGCAGCTCGTCGATGAAGAGGATGATCTGCCCTTCCGCCGTCCTGATCTCGTTGAGCACGGCCTTCAGCCGCTCCTCGAACTCGCCGCGGTACTTCGACCCGGCGATGAGCGCGCCGATGTCGAGCGCCCACACCCGCTTGCCCTTCAGGCCCTCCGGGACGTCACCCGCGACGATGCGCTGCGCGAGCCCTTCCGCGATCGCCGTCTTGCCGACGCCCGGGTCGCCGATCAGCACCGGGTTGTTCTTCGTGCGCCGTGACAGGACCTGGATCACACGCCGGATCTCTTCGTCGCGACCGATCACCGGGTCGAGCTTCCCGTCCTCTGCGGCGGCGGTGAGGTCGCGGCCGAACTTCTCCAGCGCCTGATACGTCTCTTCCGGATCCTGTGACGTGACCCGCTGGCCGCCGCGCACCGCCTTGATCTTCGCATCGAGCTGATCACGCGGGACGACGTCGAGCGCGAGCAACAGGTGCTCGGTCGAGATGTAGTCATCCTCGAGCCGGCGCGCCTCGTCAGCGGCCTGATCGAGCACGCGGGAGAACGCCGCCGAAACACCCGGCTGCTGCTGCAGTCCCTGCACGGACGGCTTCCCTCGCAGCGCGGCCTCGGCCTGCGCGCGCAGAGAGGCCGCATCGGGGACGAGCTGCTGCGGCAGCTCCTGGTCGAGCAGCGCCAGCAGCAGGTGCTCGGGATAGAGCTCGGGGTTGCCCATCCGGCGCGCGAGCTCCTGCGCTGCCGCCACGGCTTCCTGCGATTTCAGTGTCAGCCTGTTGAAGTCCATCTCAGTGCCTCGGGATCAGATCGACGGGCGGCTTCCAGGGCACGAGCTCACGGCGGTACTGGCGGTGGACCTCGTTGATCGCCTGGCGCATCTCACGCTCCATCCGGTCGAGGCGCCTGCGCATGCGCAGCAACTCGTCCTGCAACCGGAGCACGTGCTCGACGCCGGCGAGGTTCAAACCGAGCTCGTTCGTGAGCCGCTGGATCAGCCGCAGCCGCTCGAGGTCCGCTTCCGAGTACAGCCGTGTGTTGCCGGCCGTGCGCTTCGGCCGGATCAGGCCCTTGTCCTCGTAGATGCGCAGCGTCTGGGGATGCATGCCGACGAGCCCGGCCGCGACGGAGATCATGTAGCGCGGACGGTCGTCCATCAGTCCTGCTCCTCCCGGAACCGGCGCAGCCGTTCAAGCCTGCGCCGCATCAGCACGTAGCTGGCGACGACGCCGACCGTGCCGACCGAGACGAGGATGACCGCGGCGAGCTTCACGCAAACAACTCCTCCCGCGGGTTCTCGCGCGAGACCTTCTGCAGCTCCTCGAGCGCCTCGCGCTCCTTCTTCGTCAGCTTCTTCGGCACGGTCACGCGCAGCCGCGCGATCAGGTCGCCCTTGCCGTCGCCCTTCAGCTTCGGCGCGCCGTGGCCGCGGATGCGCAGCTGTCGCCCGTCCTGCGTGCCGGCAGGAACCTTCAGCGAGACGCGGTCACGGTACGGCGTCGGCACCTCGACGGTCGCGCCGAGTGCGGCCTCTGCGTAGGTGACCGGCACGTCGACGACGAGATCGGCGCCGCGCCGCTGGAACAATTTCGACGGCTGCACGCGCGTGAGGACGAACAGGTCGCCGGCCGGTCCGCCGTTCGCGCCGACTTCTCCCTTGCCCTTCAGCCGGATGCGCGTCCCGTCCTTCACGCCGGCGGGAACCTTCACGGTGTACGTCTTGGTGCGTAGCTCGCGCCCTGTGCCGTGGCAGTTCCGGCACGGCTTCTCGACCACCGTGCCGTTGCCGCGGCAGCGTGGGCACGGCTCCGAGAGCGCGAACAAGCCCTGGCTCTCGGCGATCACACCGCGGCCGTTGCACTGCGGGCAGATGATCGGCGACGTGCCGGGCTCGGCGCCGGTGCCGCCGCACACGCGGCACGCGGTCGTCACCTGCACCGGGATCTTCGTCTCGAGGCCGCGCAGCGAATCCTCGAAGGGGACGTTCACCGCGACTTCGACGTCGGCGCCGCGCTCCGGCTGCGCGCGGCGCGTGCCGGCGCCGCCGCGGCCCGCGCGGCCGCCGAAGAGCCCGCCGAAGAGGTCGCCGAGGTCGCCGAGGTCGTTGATCGTGAAGTTGCCGCCGCCGAAGTCGCGCGGATCGAAGCCCGGCCCCGCACGCCGGCCGTCGGCGCCGAACGTGTCGTACTGCTTGCGCTTCTCCGGATCGGAGAGCACGTCATACGCGTTCTGCACCTCCTTGAACTTCTCCTCGGCGGAGGTGTCGCCCGGGTTCTTGTCCGGGTGGTACTGGGAAGCGAGCTTGCGGTAGGCCTTCTTGATCTCGTCGGCCGACGCGCCCTTCTTCACTCCGAGCGTGTCGTAGAGCGTGGCCATGAGTTACGCCTCGTGGATCGGACGCGCGGCAACGACGACCCGCGCCGGCCTCAGCACCTTGTCGCCGAGCTTGTAGCCCTTCTGGACGACCTCGATCACCGACCCCTCTTCCGCCTCGGACGGCTGCGACAGCAGTGCCTCGTGGACGTGCGGGTCGAACTTGCCGTCGGTCTCGATCTCCGCGAGGCCTTCCTTCGCGAGGAGATCGGACAACGCGCGATGGACGAGTCGGACGCCGTCCTCGAGCTTCGCCTCTTCGTGCTCCGCCGCCGCCTCGAGCGCGCGGCCGAGATCGTCCATGATCGGAATCAGCTCCTTGACGAGGCGCTCGCTCGCGCGTTCGGTCAGGGCCGCGTTCTCGCGCGCGTTGCGCTTGCGGAAGTTGTCGAACTCCGCCGCGAGCCGCTGGAGGCGGTCGAACAGCTCGTCACGCTCGGCCTGGAGAGCGGCGACTTCGTCGCCGCCGCTCCCGGTCTCCTCGGGACGTGTCTCAGGGACTGTCCCTGGGACATGTTCTTTTGCGACACGCTCGTCGGGCATTAGGCCTTCGGAGCCTCCTGCTCCTCGTCGATGACTTCGTAGTCGCCCTCTTCGACGACCTCGTCGTCGGAGGTCGGTGCGCCGTTCTCACCACTCGCTGCCGAAGCAGTCTGCGGCTGAGCGGACGCGTAGACGGCCTCCGCCAGCTTGTGCGACGCCTCCTGCAGCGCGTCGGTCTTGGCGCGGATCTCGCCGACGTCGTCGCCCTCGAGGGCCTGCTTCAGCTCCATGATCCGGCCTTCGATCGTCGCCGCGTCCGACTCGTCGAGAGCGGAGCGGTGCTCCTTGAGCGAACGCTCCGTCTGATACGCGAGCTGCTCGGCGTGGTTCTTCGTGTCCGCGACCTCGTGCAGCCGTCGCGCCTCGTCGGCGTGTGCCTCCGCGTCGCGGACCATCTGCTGAACCTCGTCCTCCTTGAGGCCCGAGCCGCCCTCGATCCGGATCTGCTGCTGGTTGCCGGTGCCGAGGTCGCGCGCCGAGACGTTGATGATCCCGTTCGCGTCGATGTCGAACGAGACCTCGATCTGCGGCATGCCCCGCGGCGCCGGCGGGATGCCGACCAGCTGGAACTTGCCGAGCGTCTTGTTGAACGCGACCATCTCCGACTCGCCCTGCAGCACGTGGATCTCCACCGACGGCTGGTTGTCCTCAGCAGTCGTGAACGTCTCGGACTTCTTCGTCGGGATCGTGGTGTTGCGCTCGATCAGCCTCGTGAAGACGCCGCCTTTCGTCTCGATCCCGAGCGACAGCGGCGTGACGTCGAGCAAGAGGATGTCCTTCACCTCGCCCTTGAGCACGCCGGCCTGGATCGCGGCGCCGACGGCGACGACCTCGTCCGGGTTGACCCCCTTGTGCGGCTCCTTGCCGATCAGCTCCTTGACCCGGTCGACCACGGCGGGCATGCGCGTCATGCCGCCGACCAGCACGACGTGGTCGATCTTCGACTTGTCCATGCCGGCGTCCTTGAGGCACTGCTCGGTCGGGCCGACCGTGCGCGCGAGCAGATCCGCGCTCAGCTCGTTCAGCTTCGCGCGCGTGAGCTGCAGGTCGAGGTGCTTCGGGCCGTCCTGCGTCGCCGTGATGAACGGCAGGTTGATCTGCGTCGTCATCGTGGACGACAGCTCGATCTTCGCCTTCTCCGCAGCCTCGTACAGACGCTGCAGCGCCATCCGGTCGGCCGCCAGGTCGATGCCCTGGTCCTTCTTGAACTCCGACACCATCCAGTCGACGATCGCCTTGTCGAAGTTGTCGCCGCCGAGGTGGTTGTCGCCGTTCGTGGCCTTCACCTCGAAGACGCCTTCGCCCAACTCGAGGATCGACACGTCGAACGTGCCGCCGCCGAGGTCGAAGACGAGGATCGTCTGGTCCGAGCCTTCCTTGTCGAGGCCGTACGCGAGTGCGGCCGCGGTCGGCTCGTTGATGATGCGCAGGACGTTGAGGCCGGCGATCTTGCCGGCGTCCTTCGTCGCCTCGCGCTGCGCGTTGTTGAAGTAGGCGGGAACGGTGATCACCGCGTCGGTGACCGGCTCGCCGAGATACGCCTCGGCGTCCGCCTTCAGCTTCTGCAGGATCATCGCGCTGATCTCCGGCGGCGCGTACTCCTTGCCGGCCGCCTTCACCCGCGCGTCCCCGTTCTGGCCCTTGACGACCTCGTACGGGACGATCGTCATCTCCTCCGAGACCTCGTCCCACTTGCGCCCCATGAAGCGCTTGATCGAGAAAATCGTGTTCTCCGGGTTCGTCACCTGCTGGCGCCGAGCGGGCGCCCCGACGAGGCGCTGACCGTCCTTCGTGAACGCGACGACGGACGGCGTCGTGCGGCCGCCCTCGGCGTTCGGGATCACGGTCGGCTCCCCGCCCTCGAGCACGGCCATGCAGCTGTTGGTCGTGCCGAGATCGATGCCGATTGTCTTTGCCATCGTGTCTTTGCCTCCGTTGGTCTATTGAGAAAATCTAAGCCTGATAGTATCAAGTCCCAGGCCAGCCGCAACACCTTTCGGAACAGGGTCTGACCCGAGGGGTCAGACCCCAGCCTTCCGGGCTGGATCTAGACTCGCGGGAGATGGAACCGCTGCAGGACTCCTGGGGGCGGGAGATCAAGTCGGTCCGCGTCTCCGTGACCGACAAGTGCAACTTCCGCTGCACCTATTGCATGCCGGCCGAAGGGCTCCAGTGGCTCGGCCGCGACGAGATCCTCAGCTTCGAAGAGATCACCCGGCTCGTCGGCGTCCTCGCACGGCTCGGCGTCGACGAGGTGCGCCTCACCGGCGGCGAGCCGCTCGTCCGGCGCGATCTGCCGCTGCTCGTCGGAATGCTCGCGTCGGTCGACGGCGTCCGGGATCTCTCGCTGACGACGAACGGCGTCCTGCTCGACCGGTTCGCGCAGCCACTCGTGGACGCCGGCCTGCGGCGGATCAACGTCTCGCTCGACACGCTCAACCACGTCCGGTTCGCCGAGATCGCCCGCAGAGACGCGCTCGACGCCGTCCTCCGCGGGCTCGAGGAGGCCGAGCGGCATCCGGAGCTGCGGCCGATCAAGGTCAATTGCGTCGCGGTGAAAGGCTTCACCGAGACGGAGGTGCCGGCGCTCGCCGAGCTTGCACGCCGCAAGCCCTACGTCGTCCGCTTCATCGAGTTCATGCCGCTCGACGCCGATGAGGCGTGGCGTGAGGACGACGTGCTGACGGGCGGGGAGATTCGAGCAATTATCGAGGAGCGGTACGGCCCGCTCGAGGAGCTCCCGGCGAAGGCGTCGTCCACGGCGCGCCGCTTCCGTTTCGCCGACGGCACCGGCGAACTCGGCTTCGTCAACCCCGTGTCGGAGCCGTTCTGCTCGTCATGCGACCGTATCCGCCTGACGGCGGACGGGCAGCTGCGCACGTGTCTCTTCTCACGGAGGGAATGGGACCTGAAGCAGCCGCTCCGCAGCGGGGCAACGGACGAGGAGCTCGTCGACCTCATTCGTTTCGCCGTGCGTCACAAGGAGTTGAAACACAGAATCAACGATCCCGGCTTCGTGCGTGCGTCGAGGTCGATGTCGCAAATAGGCGGATAAACGCCAACGCCCTTCCGAGGGGAAGATCGGCAACATCCCCGACGTTTAAAATCGACAGGTCATGACCGCCGCCATCGCAGCCGGAAGGCGCTATCTGCCGCGTGGTTACGCGGATTTCGCCCGCCAGGTCCTGATCTGGTTCGGCTTCCTGGCCGCGTACCAGGTCGCCCGCGGGGTCGCCGACCGCGATCCGACGCGCGCGTTCGCAAACGGCTGGAAGGTGATCGACTGGGAGCAGCGCCTGGCCGGCCTGGGCGAGTTGACGCTGCAGGGCTGGACGCAGTCGTCCCATTTCCTCGCCGAGCTCGTGTCATGGACGTACTGGAACTCCGAGTTCACGGTGATCGGGCTCGCGCTGCTTTGGGTGTACCTGCGGCGCAACCATGCGTTCACCCGCTTCCGGAACACGATTCTGCTCGCGAACGTGCTCGGCCTGATCGGCTATGTGCTCCTGCCGACGGCGCCGCCGCGCTTCTTCACGTCGATCGGCTTCACCGACACGCTCAACCAGCTCGGCGGGCTCAACCACGGCAGCGGCCTCGTCCAGCTCGCCGCGAACCCGTACGCCGCGATGCCGAGCCTCCACGCCGCGGATGCGCTGATCGTCGGCGTGATCCTCTCCTCGGTCGTGCGGAACCGGTTCGGGAAGGCGCTCTGGCTCGTCTGGCCGCTCTGGGTCTCGTTCGCGGTCATGGCCACGGGCAACCACTTCTGGCTCGACGTCGCCGCCGGGATCCTCCTCGGCACGGTCGCGCTCGCGATCGTCTACCAGGCCAAGCTCCGGAGGTTCATCGCGCACGCGCTATAGTCGCTCATAGCAGGAATGCGATGGGCGACGACATGAGGGAATCCGCGGTGCTGCACCGCGTCAAACAGGGGTACACCACGGGTGCGCGTTCGCTGGCGTCGCGTTCGATTGTCGGCCTCGCGCGCACGCGGGTGACGCCGAACGCGCTGACGACGTCCGGCGTCTCGCTTTGCCTCGCCGCGGCGGTGCTCGTGTTCTTCGAAGACCGCAACGACCTCCTCTTCTACTGGGTCGGAGCCGCCGTGTTCGTAATCGGGTCGGTCCTCGACGTCCTCGACGGCGCGCTCGCCCGTGCCGGCGGCAAGACGACCCCGTTCGGGTCGTTCCTCGACTCGACGACGGATCGCGTCGGGGAGGGTGCGATGCTCGGCGCGATCGCGCTGATCTTCTCGCGGCACGGCAACGATGTCGCGCTCGGAGCGACGGTCGCAGCGGTCGCCGGCTCGTTCCTCGTCAGTTACACGCGCGCGAAGGCAGAGGGGCTCGGGCTGCGCGGCGACGTCGGCCTCGGCTCACGGGCAGAGCGCGTGGTCGTCATCACCGCCGGGCTCGTGCTCGCGCCGTGGGGAGCGCTGCAGTGGGCGATCTACCTGCTCACGGCGACGGCCTGGCTGACCGTCCTGCAACGGATCCTGTTCGTCCGCAAACAGCTGCTCGCGAGGAAGTAACGTGAGCGCATGATCTTCATCATCTTCATCGTGTGGGGGTTTGTCATCGGCGGCCTCGCGCGGCTCGCCCTCCCCGGGCCGGATCCGATGCCCTGGTACGCCACGCTCGGGCTCGGGCTCGGCGGGTCCCTCATCGGGGGGATCGTTGCCCGCATCCTGCTCGGCACGGCGGGCGGGCTGATCTTCGCCGTTCTCGGAGCCATCCTCCTGCTCTACCTCTACCGCCGCTTCGTCCAGCACCGCGGGATCACGGGCCCTCAGGCCCGCCGGCTCCCCTAGCCGGGCTCCGTATCGCAAACCTGCTATCTTCTGCCTCATAGCAAGAATGCGATAGGAGGTCTCCCCAGATGGCTGAAGAGAACGGTAGGCAGAACGGCAAGGCGCGCCTCGACGAGCGCGTGCGCGTGGCGCTCGTGGGCGTCGGCAACTGCGCCAACTCGCTGCTGCAGGGAGTGGAGTACTACAAGGACGCGCCGGACGGCCAGTTCGTGCCCGGGCTGATGCACGTGAACCTCGGCGGCTACCACGTCCGCGACATCGAGTTCACGGCCGCCTTCGACGTCACGACCGACAAGGTCGGCAAGGATCTCGCGGACGCGATCTGGGCGCACCCGAACGACACGATCAAGTTCGCGGACGTGCCCCAGACCGGCGTGAAGGTCTTGCGGGGCATGACCCACGACGGCCTCGGCAAGTACATCTCGCAGGTCGTGACGAAGGCACCCGGCGAGACCGACGACGTCGTCGGGATCCTCCGCGACACGAAGACGGACGTGGTCGTGAACTACCTGCCCGTCGGCTCGGAGGCCGCTACCAAGTGGTACACGGAGCAGGTGCTCGAGGCCGGCTGCGCGATGGTCAACTGCATGCCCATCTTCATCGCCCGCGAGTCGTACTGGCAGCGGCGCTTCGAGGAGAAAGGCCTGCCGGTCATCGGCGACGACATCAAGTCGCAGGTCGGCGCGACGATCACGCACCGCGTGCTGACGTCGCTCCTCCGCGAGCGCGGCGTCCGGCTCGACAAGACGATGCAGCTGAACGTCGGCGGCAACTCCGACTTCCTCAACATGCTCGAGCGCGAGCGTCTCGAGTCGAAGAAGATCTCGAAGACGAACGCGGTCACGTCGATGCTCGACTACGACCTGGGCGCCGAGAACGTCCACGTCGGCCCGTCGGACTACGTGCCCTGGCTGACCGACCGCAAGTGGGCCTACATCCGTATGGAGGGCTCGGCCTTCGGCGACGTGCCGCTCAACATCGAGCTCAAGCTCGAGGTCTGGGACTCGCCGAACTCCGCCGGCATCGTCATCGACGCGGTGCGGCTCGCCAAGCTCGCGCTGAACAACGGCGTCGCCGGTGCGCTCGAGGGCCCGAGCTCGTACCTGATGAAGTCGCCGCCGAAGCAGGTGCCGGACGACGACGCCTACGAGGCGACGGAGAGCTTCATCCGCGAGCACGCCCGCACGACGGAACCGACGGCACGGACCGTCAGCGCCTAGAAAGGCTGGGGTCAGACCCCGAAAGGGGTCTGACCCCTGATGTGCCTACGGTCCTGCGGCCTCGTACTGCTTCGCGGCGAAGACGTTCGACAGGCTGTTCACCAGCGCGTCACGGGAGCGAGGCTCGGTCTTCTTCATCGGATCCAAGCCGTAGCGCCCCTCGATCGTCGCGAGGATCGACGTCGTGTCGTACTGCGTGTGGTCGACGACGAAGTTCCCGCGCAGGAACGGCGACACGATCAGCGTGGGGACGCGGGTCCCCGGCCCCCATTCGTCGTGTGGCCCGTTGGTGTTCCCCTGGCCCGGCGGCGGGACGTGATCCCACTGTCCGCCGAACTCGTCGTACGTGACGATCACCATCGTGTCCTTCGCACAGGCGCTGCCCTCGATCATCTTCAGCAGCGAGACGAGGTGGTTGTCGCTACCGGCGGTCGAGTAGCCGGGATGCTCGTTCTCCAAGCCGAACGGCTTGACGAAGCTGACCGCCTTGAGCCGGCAACCGCTGCCCGAAGCCTGAGCGCTGTGGATGAAGTCCCGCTCGTCCTTCAGGTGCGCCTCGCGGTTGGCCTGACCCTCCGGCGTCGCCGGATCGAACGCCTGGAAGTAGTTGAACGGCTGATGGTGGTACTGGAACACGTTGCTCGCGCAGTACGGGTAGGCCTTCGTGCTCGGATCCACGTTTGGATCGGAACAGGCCGGGCCCGGACCGTTCGTCCAGCCTGGGCCGGTCGTGATGCCGGCCGCGTTGTCCCAGCCCCCCGCGTACCACGCCCAGTCGATGTCGGCGGTGTTCAGACGGTCGCCGATCGTCGGATTCGTCTGCGGCGGCAACTTGGCGCCGAAAGCGCCGAACGGCCGGTAGACCGGCTGCGACGTGTTGACGGCGAAGTCGCCGCACGCGAGCGGCAGCGTCGTCGAACCGCACTTCACCGTCCACTCGCGGTCTCGGATCGTCGCCGGGCTCGGTGAGATGTAGAGCGGATACTGGCTGAGGCCCGCCGGGTTGGGCGCGCCTTTCGTCTGCACCATCCCGTTCACGTCGACGACGGAATGCCGGTCCGCGGACGAGCCGTCCTGCGCGGCGTTTGGCACTGTCGGCGTCGCCGCGGCGATCAGCCACTGGTGGTTGAGGAACGATCCGCCGAACGCGGCCTGGAAGAAGTTGTCTGCGATCGCGTAGCGCGGATGTCCGTCGGAGTGCAGGTACCGGTAGATCGGGAGCGCCTGCGTGTCGTAGACGCCCATCGACATCCCGGCTGAGTCGCTGCCGGTCGCGTAGCGGTCCTGCCGGCCGCCGTCCAGCTGGTACTGCTCTTGGTAGAACTTGTGCACCAGGTCGCGCGTGCAGCCGCCTGTTAGACCGGAACCGTTCGACACACCGAACGGGGACGCAAACGCCCCGAGAATCGTCGGGCACGTCGTGGCCGACGGTGGCAGTAGTGAATCGATCGTCCACCACGTGTTCGGGAAGGCGTCACAACCCAGCCCGACGAGATTGACGTCGTTCTGCTGCAAACATGAGTACGGCGTCCGATCCGCAGTCTGATCGACCTGCTGCGTGTGCGCGAGATCGGCATTCGCCCGCCCGTTCACACCCTCCCAGCCGCCGTAGAGATCGTCGAAGCTGTGGTTCTCCTCGTAGATGACAACGATGTGGTTGATCTTCTGCAGCTGGTCGTCGCCGCGCGCTGCCCCCGCAGCACCGGTCGCCACGGTCGCAAGCAACGCGACGGAGCCGAGGGCGAGCAACGCACGCCCCGGACCTCTGAGTCTTCGCATCTTCTCCCCTTAGAGTCGATGACCCGTCCGGCGGCAGTCTGACGCAGAGAATGACCCTTTGGGGTGACAAGGTGGAGGCTAGGCTAGGCCGATGCGGCTCTGCCTGGTCACGCCGTTCTCCTGGTCGCAGCCACACGACGTCAACGAGCATGTGGAGGGAATTGCCCGGGAGCTTCGCGGCCTGGACCATTCGGTCACGATCCTCGCCTCCTCGAACCGGGCCAAGGAGCTGGCCGCGGGCCGCCGGGCTCTGCTCGACGGGCTCGACGCCGAGGTCGTCGCGCTCGGACCGGCCGTGCCGATCTCGCGCCGCAGCCGCATCGGCGTCCCCGTCGGTGCGCGGGCGAACCTCTCGCTCGCGCTGGCGCTCGGGCGGTTCGACATCGTGCACGGCTTCGAGCCGGGCCTGCCGTCGCTCTCGTATCTCGCGCTCCGCGACGCAGAGGCGCTGGCCGTCGCGACCTTCCTTTCGCCTGAGCGGCTGTCGTATCCGCCCGGTCGCGCGCAGCGCGACCGGCTGCTCGGGCGCCTCGACGCGCTCGTGGCGACGAGCGAGGAGACCGCGGCGGCGGCGGCCGCCCGCTTTCCCGGCCACTACGAGGTCATCTCGGAGGGCGTCGACCTCGAGCTGTTCAGGCCGGGGCGCAAACGGAACTTGATCGTGGTCGAGTGGCGGCCGACGGAGCGCATACCCGTCCGTGGGGTCCTGCGTGAGCTCGCCGGCCTGCCCGAGTGGGAGGTGGTGCTGCTGCGGACGAAACCGCTGATGGGCCGCCCGACGATTCCCCGTCCCCTGCGCGATCGCGTGCACGTGCGGACCGCCCGCGACGGCGCCGCACGTGCGCCGCTGTTCGCCGAGGCGAGCGTGTTCGTCCCGGCGCTGGACGGTCTGGGCCGCGTGCGACTCGAGGCTGCGGCGGCGGGCTGCGCAATCGCGGCGCCGCCGGGCGCACGTGAACAGCCCGAGCTTTGCGGCGCCGAGGCGGCGCGACTCGCGGAGAACCCGGAGTATCGGGAGCGCAAGTCCGAGCGCGCCCGAGCGGAGGCGAGCGGCCAGACGTTCGTGGACGTCGCGCTCCGGCTCGACGATCTGTATGCATCACTGGCCAAGCGGCGGCACGCGCCGCAGCCCGAGACCGACCCGCTCCGAGACCGGCCCTGGCTCCTCGCCGACCTGCACATGCACACGAGCTGGTCGCACGACTGCGCCGTCGATCCCGCCGACCTGATCATGTACGCCGAGGCGAACGGGCTCGGGGCGATCGCCGTCACCGACCACAACGCTTTCGGGGGGGCGCTCGAGACCGCGGAGCTCGCGCGCGAGCACGAGCTGATCGTCATCCCCGGCGAGGAGATCAAGACGGACGAGCAAGGCGAGGTGATCGGGCTGTTCCTGCGCGAGGAGATCCCGCGCGGCCTGTCGTTCGAGCAGACGGTGAAGGCGATCAGGGCGCAGGGCGGCCTCGTCTACCTGCCACATCCGTTCGACCGCATGCACTCGATCCCGGACCCCGCGACGCTGCAGCGGCATCTCGCGGACATCGACGTCTTCGAGGTCTACAACGCCCGGCTGCTCTTCGAGGCCTACAACGAGGAGGCCCTCCGGTTCGCGCGGAAGTACAACCTGACCGTCGGCGCGGGCTCTGACGCCCACGTCCTCCAGGGCGTGGGGACGGGGGCGCTGCGGATGCGGGCCTTCGAGGGGTCGGCAGAGTTCATGCTCAGCCTCCGATCCGCCCAGGTCATGCGGCGGCCCAGGTCGCTCGTCTACCTGCAATCCCTGAAATGGATGGCGCAGGCCAAGGAACGTGTCCGGTAGAGGAGAAGTCTCTAAGCCGGTGTCTACGACGGACGAGATCTACGAGAAGTACCTCCAGAAGGCGATCCTCGAGATCAACGACCTCGCCCACGAGGTGGCCCAGGCGGGCGGTGCGCGCGTGCCGGTGGTCGGCTCCGGTCATCCGCTCGCCGACGTGATGCTGCTCAAGTACCGGCCGCAGCCGGCGGAGGTCCAGGAGGGCGTCTCCTTCTACGGGCGGGCGGGGCAGGCGATCCTCAAATCCCTGCAGCGGCTGCACGTCGACCCGATGGCGGTGTATGGGACGAACTGCCTCAAGTTCGCCGAGGGCGAGGACGACGAGTCGCGCGCGTTCCTGGCGCGCGAGCTGCACATCGTGCAGCCGAAGCTGATCGTCCCGATGGGTGAGAGCCCGGTCGACTTCCTCAATTCGATCGAGTTCCCCCTCGCGGATACTGTGGAGTACAAGCCGGGTGAGCTCCAGCGCTTCACGGCGACGGCGCAGGTGCTGGTGGTGCCCGACATCGACGCGTCGCTCGACGAGGCTCCGGCCAAGACCCAGTTTTGGAACGCCTTCAAGCCGCTCGGCCAATGGTGGGCCGAGTTGCCGCCCTACTAGCTCTCCTCGCGGCGCTCGCCCTCTACTACGCCTTCCACGACCGGCTGTGGAACGCGTCGACGTGGTGGGACATCGCGTTCATCTCGCTCGTCGTGATTCCCGCGTGCTTCGGGCTTACGTGGCTCGTGCTGCCGCTGCAGCGCGGGCGGGGCCTGCTCGCGGCCGGTGCGGGCTTCGGCGTCCTCGCCTGGGCGTTCCACGTCGCCGGCTGGAACACGGCGGAGAACTTCTCCAAGCTCTTCGGCATCACCGGCGTCGGCTTCGCCTTCCTCTCGTACTTCGAGGCGCTGAGCTGGGTCGTGCTCGTGGCGCTGATCATCCCGTGGGTCGACGCGTACTCCGTCTGGCGCGGGCCGACGAAGGTGATCGTGACGAAGCACCAGCACGTCTTCTCGGACTTCTCGTTTGCGTTTCCGATCCCGGGCGAGCGGTCGGGGGCGAACCTGGGCTTGCCCGACCTCATGTTCTTCGCGCTCTTCCTGGCGGCGGCCGCTCGATTTCGGCTGCGACCGGCCTGGACGTGGCTGTTGATGGTGCTGTCCTTCGGCGCCACGCTCGCGCTCGCAGTCTGGCGCAACCTCGGCGGCCTGCCGGCGCTGCCGCTGCTGGCGCTCGGGTTTCTGCTCGCCAACGGAGATCTGATCTGGACACAACTCCGTCGCGGTGCTGACGCTCGGCGTTGACGCGGCTCGGGGCGGCTGGATCGCGGTCGCGCTGCGGAACGGCCGGTTCGTGGACGCCTTCCTGGAGCGGCGGTTCCCCGTTCTGCTCGAGCGTTTCCCGAAAGCCGCCGTGGTCGGCGTCGACGTTCCGATCGGCCTGCCTGAGGTCGGATCGCGGCGACGCGCAGACGTCGACGCGCGTGCAGTCGTGGGCGCGCGCCGCGCCAGCGTCTTCTTCACCCCGCCGCGCGTCGCGCTCGAGGCTCCGACCTATACGGAGGCCCGCACCCGTGCGCCGGGAACCTCGGCACAGGGCTGGGCTCTGAAGACGGCGATCCTCGACGTCGACCGCGTTCGCGATCCGCGGGTGCGTGAAGTCCATCCGGAGGTGTCGTTCGCCGTGCTCGCCGGCGCGCCGCTCGCGTTCGCGAAGCGCACCTGGAACGGACAGCGTGAGCGCCTGCGGCTTCTCGCCGGCGCGGGGATCGAGCTCCCGGACCGCCTCGACGCCGGTCTCGTGCGTGCGGACGACGTCCTCGACGCGGCCGTCGCGGCCTGGTCGGCAGGACGCATCGCACGCGGTGAGCACGTCACCTTTCCGGCAGATCCCCTCCCGGGCGAGCCGGTGATCCACGCGTAAAGCAAGAGCTGGGGTCTGACCCCTGCCGGGGTCAGACCCCTGCCTTTCAGGCTGTCGCGCGTTCGAGCAGTGCGACCGTCTCGACGTGCGGCGTGTGCGGGAACATGTCCACCGGCTTCGCGCGCCGCAGGGCATAGCCGTAGTCGTCCGAGAGCCGCTTCGCGTCGCCGGCGAGCGTGGTCGGGTTGCAGCTGACGTACACGATGCGCGGGGCGCCGATCTCGCCGAGGCGCTTCAGCGCCTTCCCTGCCAGGCCCGCCCGCGGCGGGTCGACGACGACCACGTCCGGATCACCGCTGCGCTCGTGCAGCTCCGCGACCGACTGGCCTACGTTCCCGGCGAAGAAGGCGGCGTTCCCGACGCCGTTCAGCTCCGCATTCTCGAGCGCACACGCAATCGACTCCTCGGACACGTCGATCCCCCACACGGTCAGCGCGTCACCTGCAAGGACGAGTCCGATCGTGCCGATGCCGCAGTAGAGGTCGAAGACCGTCTCATTTCCGGTCAGCGCAGCGAACTCGCGCGCAACGCCGTAGAGCCGCTCCGCCATCGCGGTGTTCGTCTGAAGGAACGCGTTCGGCCGCACGCGGAAACGCAGGCCACAAAGCTCTTCCTCGATCGCCTCCTCACCCCACAAGAGCTGCGTCGGCAGGTTCGTCACCTCCGCAGGCGTCTCGTTGACGGCCCAGTTGATGGAGCGAACCTCGGGAAACGCACGGAGGACGTCGACGAACCCACCCGTGTCGAACTTCTCCCCCGCCCCGGTCACGAGCTGCACGAGCGCCTGCCCCGTGTTGCGTCCCTCGCGCACTACGAGGTGACGGAGGTAGCCCGTCTGCTCCTCCTGGTCGTAGGCGACGAGCCGATCGGCGCGCGCCCATTCGCGCACCGCGTTGCGGATCGCGTTGCCGAGGTCGGTCGTCAGCCAGCACCGCTCGATCTCGAGCACCTCGTCCCAGCGTCCGGCCTTGTGGAAGCCGAGCGTCGGCCCGTCCTCGAGCTGCGTAAAGGAGTACTCCAGCTTGTTGCGGTAATGGAAGACGTCGTCGGCGGGAAGGATCGGCTCGAGCGGCGGCTCTGCGATGCCGCCGATTCGGCGCAGCGCATCGGCGACCTGGCCCGCCTTGGACTCGGCCTGCGCCTCGTACGCCAGATCCTGGAAGCGGCAGCCGCCGCACGCCGGATAGTGGGCGCACGGCGCGTCGACCCGCTGTGGCCCCGGCCGCAGCACCTCCGTCGCGAGCGCCTCCGCGTGACGCCTCTGCACCTTGGTCACGCGCGCGCGCACGGTGTCCCCGGGCAAACCACGCCGCACGAAGACGACGAACCCGTTCAGGCGCGCGACGCCGTTGCCGCCGTAGGCGAGCGAGTCGATCGTGAGCTCGAGCTCTTGATCCTTGGTGACGGGAGCAGCCACGCGCTGAGCGTAGCCGCTCCGACTTTGTGGCTCTGAGCCACTAAGTCACCGGCTCAGGTCGGTCTGCGGTTGCGGATCGAGCAGGAGCGGCGGCCGCGGCTTCTGCTTGAAGTTGAAGTCGTGGACGAGCGTGCCGAGGATGGGCTCGCTCTCGCGCACATCCGGCCGGGGATCCGGCCGGCCGTCGGTCGACGGGTTGAGCCGCTGTCCGCCGAGGAAGTCGTCCTCGATGAACTTGACGTAGGCGTCGAAGCTGAGCGTCTGGTGGTCGATGTAGCCCTTGCGCGCGTAGGGGCTGATCACGAGAGCCGGCACGCGGAGCCCGTACCCGTTGTGGTCGACGCTCGGCGGGATGACGTGGTCGTAGAAGCCGCCCCAGTCGTCCCAGGCGAGGAAGATCGCCGTCGACTTCCAGTCCTTCCCGCGCATCGCCGCGTTGACCAATCGGGTCACGTACGACTGGCCTGCAGTGACGAGGCCCGGCGGATGCTCGCTCACCGAACCGGTCGGGTTGATCCACGAGACCGCCGGCAGCGTCCCCGCCTTCGCCGCCTTGAAGTAGTTGGAGAGGGTCATGATGTTGCCCAGCTCGCCGTCCTGGCGGACGGTGTCGAAGTACGGGAGCGGATTCCAGATCCCCGGCGTCTTCGCACCCTGCTTGACGGACTCGCAGATCATCGCGTCGTCCTCGCAGTCGGGCTCCGTGCCCGTGAAGACGTAGTAGCGCCAGCCGACGTGTCGCTTGTGGAGCAGGTAGGTGAGGTCCGTCCACGCGTAGTCCGCCGCGGGGTTGTTCGGGTTAACCGGATTCTGCAGGGCGTTGACGCAGCTCATCGGCTCACCAGCCCGCGCGCAGCGTGCTGACCACTCGGAGACCATGAACAGGTGCGCAGGCAGGCTCCAGGACGCGTTCGGCTCGTACATGTGGTCCTGCAGGACGAAGTTCCGCGCGTAGGCCCAGTAGTTGGGAATGTCCTGCCCGTCGTGGTAGCCCATCACGTCGGGGTTCGCGGCCCGCTGTGAGCAGATCGGATCGTTCGGGTTCTGCTTGCAGCCCCTCCGCCGCGCGTTCTCGGCGGAACCGATGAAGCCGTCCATCTTTCCGCCGGCGATGTCTGCCGACGCATTCGCCTCGCCGTGCGGCCCGCCGGCGTTGAGGTCGTTCGTGTCGTGGTACGGCCTCTGACACACGCCCTTGGCCGGATCGGGCACGCAGACCGCAAACTCGCCGTCCGGCGTCCGCGGAAAACCGTCCGCTCCCGGGTACGTGCCGAAATAGTGATCGAACGAGCGGTTCTCCTGCATGATCACGATCACGTGCTTGATCTTGTGGATCGAGCCGGGCGCCTTCACCGGCTTGCGCTGCGTTCCCGCCGGCGTCTGGGCGGTCAGAGCGAACAACCCCACGATCGCCGCGCCCGACAGGGCGATGATGAGAAGCGACCTCCGCATGACCTCTCCTTCGTGGACCTTCGCGTTCTAGACGCTGCGTCTTAGGCCGCTGTTAAGGCAGCGTTAATCTTCCGCCCTCACGTGGATGCAAAGAGCGCAGCCGAGATGTGGATCGACGCCTGGGACCGCGCATGGCGCGCGCTCGACCCCGCGCCGCTCGAGGCGGTCTACACCGAAGAGGCGGTCCACCACTCGCATCCGTTTCGCGAGGCGCAGCATCCGCTCGACTACGCACGCTGGGCGTTCAGCGAGGAAGACGGCGAGCCGGAGCTCTGGTGGGGGGAGCCGCTCGTCGTCGGCGGGCGCGCGGCCGTCGAATGGTGGGCCGTCGTCGTCGAGAACGGCGAGCTGACGTCGCTGGCCGGCACCTCGTGGCTGCGGTTCGCGCCGGACGGTCGCGTCACCGAGCAGCACGACTACTGGGGCACGGCACCCGGCCGAACCGAGCCCTGGACGGGATGGGCTAGCTGAGCGCGGTTACGTAGACCTTGCGGTCACGGGGCCCGTCGAACTCGCAGAAGAAGATGCCCTGCCACGTCCCCAGCGCCAGCTTGCCGTCGTCGAGCGGGACGAGGATCTGAGGGCTCATCAACGACGCACGGATGTGCGACGGCGCGTTCGGCCCGTCGGGGTCCTCGACGTGCTTCCATTCCCACCCGTCGTCGACGACCTTCTCCAGCGCCGACTCGAGATCCTGCGCAACGGCGGGATCGGCGCCCTCGTTGATCGTGACGCCGGCCGTCGTGTGCGGCACATACACGAGCGCCGCGGCCGCGCCGTTCGCCGTCGCGAGCGCGTCCTGCACGAGCCTGGTGATGTCGACGAGCTGGGTTCGGCGCTCGGTCTTGAGACGGATCTCCTGCACGGCTAGACGTATCCTACGAAACGATGCCTCCAGTCCCGCCCTCTGACCGGGAGCTCGACGCCTACCGAGAGCAGGCGGACCGGTTCATCGCCGAGCTCGACGAGGAGTTCTACCTCCATTACGCAGGCCTGAAGGACACCTTCGACCTGACGCCGATCTACGAGCGCCACGCCAACCTGACCGAGCTCGACCAGGTGCAGTCGATCGGCCTCGCCGTCAACGGCGGCGCGCGCGTCCGCGAGCTGTGGCGGTTCGCCTGCGAGGGCTACTTCGGAGACCTGACACGCGACCATGCGGAGAGGCTGGCCGAGCTGGAATCGGATCTCTCGGTGTCCGTGAACGGCGAGGAGATTCCGTACCGCATGGTCCGTCCCGCGCTCGCGAACGAGCCCGACCGCGACAAGCGGCGCGAGCTGGACGAACGCGCGAACGACATCCTCGACGAGCACATGAACCCGCTGCACCTCGACGCCGCGCGCGTGGTGCAGCAAGGTGCGCGCGACCTCGGCTTCGCGAACTACCTCGAGCTTTACCGCCAGGCGCTGCCGGCCTCGGCGCTCGACGAGCTGGCCGAACAGTGCCGGCACTTCCTCGACTCGACGCAGCGCCTCTACGAGGACGCCGCCGACAAGCTGTTCCGCGCGCGCGTCGGCGTGTCGCTCTCCGAGGCCCAGCGGTGGGATGTCCCGCGCCTCTTCCGCGCGCCGGAGTGGGATCCGATGTTTCCCGCCGACCGGATGGTGCCGGCGCTGGAGAGCACGCTCGCCGACCTCGGCATCGACCTGAAGTCGCAGGAGAACGTCACGCTCGACCTGGACGAGCGCCCGAACAAGAGCCCCCGCGCGTTCTGTGCGCCGATCGAGGTGCCGGACCGCGTCGTGCTCGTGATCCAACCCATCGGCGGACCGGACGACTGGCGGGCGCTCTTCCACGAGGGCGGCCATACGGAGCACTTCGCCCACACGTCGCGCGACCTGTCGATGGAGGAGAAGCGCCTCGGGGACAACGCCGTCACCGAGGGCTGGGCGATGCTGCTGCAGCACCTGACCGACGAGCCGGCCTGGCTGTCGCGCATGCTCGACTTTCCGCGACCGAGCGAGTACGCCGTCGAAGGCGCGACCGGTCTCCTGTACTTCGTGCGTCGCTACGCGGCGAAGATTCTCTACGAGGTCGAGTTCCACTCAGCCGAGGACGTGACGACGATGCGCTCGCGCTATGCCGAGCTGCTGTCGGACGCGCTCAAGATCGACGTCACGCCCGTGAACTACCTCGCCGACATCGACTCCGGCTTCTATGTCTCGTCATACCTCCGCTCATGGGCGTTCGAGGCGCAGCTGCGGGCGTTCCTGAAGGAGAAGTTCGGCACGAAGTGGTTCGCCACACGCGACGCCGGCTCGCTCCTGCGCGAGCTGTGGGGTGAGGGCCAGAAGATGCGTGCCGAGGAGATGCTGAAGGAGGTCACGGGCTCGACGCTGGAGATGGAGGCAGTGGCCGAGCGCGTGCGCGAAGTACTCGTTTGACGGGCACCGCGAGCTCGACAACGGTGAACGCGACCACGTCGCCGACGATGTTCACGAACCGCAGGACAACGGCGATTCCAGTTGCAGCCGCCACGCCGAGCTGCGGCGACATGAACGCGATCAGCGTCGCCTCGCGTGCTCCGAGACCGCTTGGCGCGAAGACGACCACGAAGCCGATCAACCAGGCGAAGGCGTAGACGGAGACGACGAAGAGCGGCGCCGGCGGCGAGGGGACGAGCGCACGAACGAGAATCCATGCGGCCGTGCCGTTGACGACCCACGCACCGGCGTTGAGCATCGCGACACGCAGCAGGAGCAGTCTGCGCCCGCGCGCGCGACGTACGCTCAGCGCGATTGCGACCGCGGCGAGCAGAATCGCGGCAGAGACGAGTGGCGGCCGCCGGCCGTCGATACCGAACGCGGCCAAGGTCACTGTCGCACCCCCGACCGCGGCGACGACCTGTTCGAGTGCGGTGGCCGCGAGCATGTCGCCGCGCAAGACGCCGAGCCGTCCGCGAGCGCGGAGCCGGACCGCGAGTGTCAGCGCCCCGGAGGGGACGTAGCGCGCGAGAAAGGAGCGCATCCAGACAAGGGTCGTCTCTTCCGGCGGGGGAGCTCCATTCGAGATTCCGCGCAGCAACAGCCAGAAGCTGGTCGCACCGACGAGGGGCGCGAGCCCGAACATGAGCACCGCGGCGACGAACGACGGCCAGGAGAGACGCCACGGGAACTCGGCGATGCCGTCCCGCTCGACCCACAGCGCAACGGCGAGGCCCGCAACGGCCGCCGCGAACGCGAACGGACGAAACCACGTGACGATGCGCGTCATCGCAGGACGAGGATCGACCGCATCCGTTCGTGAACGCGGTCGCGGAACACCTGAATGACGAGCGTCTCGAGCGAGGAGAGGATCCCCAGGCCCCCCGCGACGTAGAGCAGGGCAGACAGCGCAGGAGGCGCGACGAAGGCATCAACCAGGAACGCGTATTGGAAGACGCAGGCGATCCTGGACGACTGCAAATGCAGGTTGGCGAAGCGGCGGAACTTGAACAGCCCCACCGCGAGCGACACGTATGTGATGACGAACCACGTCACCGCCAGGAGCTTGTGATCAAGGAGCGCATCGGGTTCCAGCAGCAGTAGCCAAGCGATCGCCGAAGGTCCGACGAAGCCGTCCACGATCGAGTCGAACCTGCTCCCGAACGCGCTCGTCTGTCCGAGCTTGCGTGCGACGAAGCCGTCTCCGAAATCAAGCCAGAAACACACCGCGAGACCGATCCCAACGACGAGCCTGTCGCCGCGGAGAGCCTCTGTCCACAGGACGGGCAGGAGCAGGCCGCGCGTCGCGGTGAGCAGGTTCGGAATCGTCCGAAGCTCCTGCAGATTCATGCCGACACCGCCGTCACGGGATCGGTGTTCTGAACCGCGTGGCCGAGCCCCGCCTCAGCCGCCCTCGTGTCGAAGACCTTCGGGCACTCCAGCACGTCGATGAAGGTCGCGAGCTTGTCGTACACCCCTGCGGCGGCCGGCCGGAGCCGCTTGAGCCGGTCGAGCTCGTTCGCGAACGTGCCGTCCACAAAGCGGACGGGGCCCGCGGTCCCGACGATGTCGCCGAGTTGCGGCGCCTGCTCACCGCTGGCGATGTGGTAGATGCCGCCCGCCGGTTGCGCCAGGAAGATCTTGACGACCGCACGCGCGGCATCGGAGCCGTCGATGATGTCGAACGGCTCCTCACCATCGCCGGGCAGGACCGGCAAGAGGCCGCTGCGGATGAGGTCGAGGACGAAGCGAAGCGCGCTCTGACCGCGAGCTCGCCCGCCGATCCGGCCGTCGACCACCACGCTCGGGCGGAAGATCGAGACGGGGACGTGACCCGCGTACGCGGAGACGAGCAACTCCGCTTCGTACTTGGACTGCTCGTACGCGTTCACGAAGCCGGCCGCATGACGGAGCTCAGACTCCAGAATCCGGCCGACACGCCGGCCGGCGACGAAGGCCGTGCTGACGTAGCCGACCTGCACGAGGTCTGGAATGCCGGCTGCGAGCTCCAGGACGTTGCGCGTCGCCTCGACGTTGGCGCGTCTCGCCTCCGCAAGCGGCAGGCCGAAGACCGTTGACGCGCCGGCATGAAGCAGCGCATCGACCCGCGGTGTGCGCCGGAGGCCGAGCTCGGGCAGCGACAGATCTCCGTGCAGAACCGTCAATCCCTCCGAGGCTCCGACGGCGTTCACGACGCGCCCTCGAGCCTCCGCTGCGCTACGCCCGCGCGCGAGTGCGAAGACACGGCACCCGCGTGCCAGCAGCTCGCGCGCCAGCTCTCGCCCGAACAACCCGGTCGCGCCTGTCAGCAGCACTCTCATCGCCGTTTCACTCCGAAGGCGTAGAGGAGCTCGTCCATCAGGACGTGCAGTCCAAGCCCGGTTACGACGACGAGCGCCAGCACCGCCGGCGAGCGAACGAAGAAGGTCAGCGCGAGGGTGGCCCCGATCACGGAGTCCGCCTGGTCGGCCAGGTACTGCAACCGTCCAGTCGCCTGTCCGGCCCGAATCCCGAGCCGACGCTTCACGAAGCTGTTCGGGAGCTCGGCCAACGAGTATCCGAGGCCGAGCGCGAGGCCGACGGTCAACGAGGACGGCGCGCCGTAATCCAGTACCGCGAGCCGGTCGAAGAACGGCACGCCGTCCAGGGCGTGCTGGACGAAGACCACGGCCGTGCTCACCCCGGACATGACGAAGAGCCCACGCCAGGTCTTGTTCGCGCCGAGCATGGGGCGACCGTTCAGCAGCCGGCCCCCGTCGAGCGGCTTGGCGAGCGCCGGCGCCAGATTGCGCTTGATCGCAAAGCCGTGACAAATCCCTGCCACGACTGCCGGAGCGATCAGGTAGAGAGCCTGGGCGACGATCATCTCTACGCCAAGGAGAGGAGTAGGGCAGCGAGACTGGGAACGACGAGGTTGTCGAAGCCGTGGCGGAGGCTCGCCTCGGCCGCGGTCAACGCGACAGCGGCGACCAGAGCCACGTAGGTCGCGCCCACGAGCGCGAGTGCCGCCGCCAGCGCCACGACGAAAAAGGTCAGGCTCCCCCAGACCGACTTGCCACCGGGGAGACGCACCCGTCCGTAGCGCGTCCCGACCAGCGCTGCCAGTCCGTCGGCGAGGCCGAGCACGAGCACGCCGTACACGTAGGGCTCACCGTGAGGGAATACCGCTGCGAGCAGCGCGACGCCGAGCGGGAAGAGGATCTCGCCGTACGTTCGGCGGTCGACGTCGTGGACCGCACTGAAGATCCGTGCCTGCCGTGAGATCGCCATCAGCACGGCGAAGGTCAGGCCCAGCACCACGATCTGGCGGTAGGAAAGAAACAGCGGCAGCGGGACCGCCAACAGTGCTCCTCCGATGTGCACGAGCTTCCTCAGCACCTCAGGCGCCACAGGCAGCCGGCGCGAGAGGAGCTGCACCGAGACGGGCACGAGCAGCAACACGACCACGGCGAGCGCGAAGGTCACGGACGGCTTCCTTCCATCGCGAGCGGCAGGGCGCGCTCGACCTCGAGCGCCCCTTCGAGCGCAGTGATCGTCTCCCAGAGCCGCCGCGTCGCCCGGCGCGCCGCCTCGCGGGGAGAGAGCTCCGAGAGGTCTGCGACGAGGATCGCCGGGCCGTAGACCACCCTCCAGTGCCCGGCGCCGTCGGTACCGGCAACAGCGGCGGGGATGAGCGGGACGGCGGCCGCAAGCGCAGCGCGCGCGGCACCGGTCTTCGGACGTTCTTCGGCCCGGATCCTGCAACGGCGTGCTCCCGCGGGGAAAACGAGCACCGGCCGGCCGGCGGCGGTGTGGCGTGCCGCCGTCGCGACAGACTGTGCTCCATCCGCTCCGCGCCCGGCCGGGAAGAGCCCGACGGCGCCGAGGAGGCTGCGGAAGGGAGGCCGAAAGAGCTCCGCCTTCGCCATGAAGCGCAGCTGACGCGGGTACAGCGGAAGCGCGAGCGCCCACGGGTCGTAAACCGAGAGGTGGTTCGCGCAGAGGACGAAGCCGCCGCTCGGAGGCAGATGCTCCACTCCGGCCGCCTCGAGGCCGAAGGCGTTCAGGGCAAGCGGTCGGCTCGCGTTTGCAAGGAGCCGGTACAAGAGGTTCGGACGCTCGGACATGCAATCGAACGTACAAAGCTGCGGCACGCCGTCCAACAGGGCCGTCCTGGGGCTTGGGCTCAGGGAAAACCCGGGCCGCAGCGCCTTTGCCGGTATGTCTGCCAGGGGGAATGTCATCAGTGCCGGTTCGCTCGCGGGAGCACGGTAGGACCGGGCGCTAATCGCGGACTAATCAGCCGGGGCCTCAACGTCTGGCTATCTGCATAAGCTGTATGCATGGCCAGGACCCGAGTGCTGATCGCAGGAGCAGCAGGTCGGGACTTCCACAACTTCAACGTCGTCTACCGCGGCCGCCCGGAGTACGAGGTCGTCGCGTTCACGGCGACGCAGATCCCGAACATCGACGGTCGTCGCTACCCCGCCGAGTTGGCGGGGTCCTTGTATCCGGAGGGGATTCCGATCCTGCCCGAATCTGCACTCGAGGAGCTCGTGCGCGAGCACGAGATCGACTCCGTCGTGTTCGCGTACTCGGACGTGACGCACGAGCACGTGATGCACATCGGTTCGCGCGCGCTCGCGTCGGGCGCGTCGTACCACCTGCTCTCGCCGCACGACACGATGCTCACGTCTCGTAAGCCGGTCGTCGCGATCTGCGCCGTCCGCACGGGCTCCGGCAAAAGCCAGACGACGCGCCACGTCGCCCGGCTCTTCCGGGAACACGGCAGGCGCGTCGCCGTGCTTCGTCATCCGATGCCGTACGGCGATCTCGCCGTGCAGGCGGTACAGCGCTTCGAACGGTACGAGGACCTCGACGCCGCCGACGCCACGATCGAAGAACGCGAGGAGTACGAGCCGCACCTCGCAGAAGGCAACCTCGTCTTCGCCGGCATCGACTACGAGCGGATTCTCCGCGCCGCCGAGGAGGAGGCCGACGTCGTGCTGTGGGACGGCGGCAACAACGACACGCCGTTCATCAAGCCTGACCTCCACATCGTCGTCGTCGATCCGCACCGCCCCGGGCACGAGCTGCGCTACCACCCGGGCGAGACGAATCTGCGCATGGCCGACGTCTGCGTCGTCAACAAGATCGACAGCGCGCCGCAGGCAGGGATCGACGCCGTGCTCAACTCGATCCACGAGAACACGTCGAACGCCCGTGTTGTCCTGGCCGCCTCGCCGTTCGAGGTCGAGGGCGACGCGGAGGCAATCCGCGGCAAGCGCGTGCTCGCCGTCGAGGACGGTCCGACGCTGACACACGGCGAGATGACCTACGGCGCCGCAGTCCTGGCCGCGAAGCAGCACGGCGCCGCCGAGCTGATCGACCCGCGGGCGTGCGCGGTGGGATCGATCGCCGAGACGTTCGAGCAGTATCCGAACGTCGGCACGCTCCTGCCCGCGATGGGCTACGGCCGCAAGCAGATGGAAGACCTCCGAGAAACGATCCACCGCTGTGACGCCGAGCTCGTCCTGATCGGGACCCCGATCGACCTGCGGCGCCTGATCGATCTGGACAAGCCGGCGCTGCGCGTGACGTACAAGCTCCAGGAGATGGGCGAGCCGACGCTCGAGGACGTGCTCGGCGAGAAGGGCCTGCTGGAAACCGCGCTCGTGTGAGCGGCACCGTCGTAGCGCTCGGCGGGAACGCGCTGATGCGTCCCGGCGAGCGCGGCACTGCGGCGGAGCAGCTGGCGAACCTGCGGCGTGCGGTCGCCGCGTTGAAGCCGTTGCTGAGCGAGCCGGGCCTCGTGCTCACGCACGGCAACGGGCCGCAGGTCGGCAACGAGCTGCTGCGTCAGGAGCGCGCGGCGGAGGAGGCACCGCCGTTGCCGCTCTGGCTCGCGGTCGCGCAGACCCAGGCGGAGATCGGAGCGCTGATCTCGGTCGAGCTGCGTCCCGCGCTCGAGGGGCGCGAGCCCGCGTGCGTGCTCACGCACGTGCGCGTCGCGGCCGACGACCCGGCGTTCGACCGCCCGACGAAGCCGATCGGCCCCTTCTACTCCGCCGAGCAGGCGGAGACGCTCGAGCGCGAGCGCGGCTGGACGCTCGTCGCCGACGCCAACCGCGGACACCGGCGAGTCGTCCCGTCGCCGCTGCCGCTCGAGATCGTCGAGCTCGACGTGATTCGGCGGCTGTCCGAGACTGCGGTCGTGATCGCCTGCGGCGGCGGCGGCATTCCGGCCGTCCGCCGGGGTGGCCGGCTGAGCGGAGTCGACGCCGTGATCGACAAGGACCGCGCATCGGCGCTGCTCGCGAGCGGGTTGGACGCCGAGCGGCTGATCATCCTCACCGAGGTGCCGGCCCTCTACCGGAACTTCGGCGCGCCCGACCAGCAGGAGGTCGCCCGGCTATCCGCCGAGGAGGCGCAAACGCTTCTGCCGCAGCTCGCGGAGGGATCGATGCGGCCGAAGGTCGAGGCCGCGCTCGCGTTCGGGCGCGAGACGATGATCACGAACTTCGACGCGCTCGACGCAGCGCTGGCGGGCCGCGGCGGAACGCGCATCGGCTAAACGCCTGCATGCAAAGGGCGGCCCAGGCCGCCGGTGCGACCGTTGCCCTCGAGGAGCCGTTTAGGATCGCGGCCAAACGATGGTGGCGGTGGCCGACAGCCTGAAGGGCCGCTCGTTCACCCGGGTCGCCGACTGGAGCAGGGACGACCTGCTGGCCGTCCTCGACCTGGCGGATGAGCTCAAGCGGCTGCAGCGGGCCCGCGAGGAGCACCACCTGCTGCCGGGCCGGACGCTGGGCATGATCTTCCAGAAGCCGTCCACGCGGACGCGGATCTCGTTCGAGGTCGGGATCTACCAGCTCGGCGGCACCGCCCTCTATCTCTCGGCAGCGGATCTCCAGCTCGGTCGCGGCGAGACGATCAAAGACACGGCGGTGGTCCTCTCCCGCTACCTCGACGCGATCATGATCCGGACGTTCGCGCAGTCCGACGTCGAGGAGCTGGCCGAGAACGCCTCCATTCCCGTCATCAACGGCCTCACGGACAGCTCCCATCCCTGCCAGGCGCTCGCGGACGTGATGACGATCCGCGAGCGGTTCGGACGGCTCGAGGGCCTGAAGGTGGTGTACCTCGGCGATGGCAACAACGTCTGCGCGTCGCTGATGGTGGCGTGCGCGAAGCTCGGGATCGACTTCGTCGCGGCGACGCCGGCGGGCTACAGGCCTGCCGAGGAGGCGGTCCGGCACGCGCGTGAGGCCGGCGGCTCGGTCGAGCTCGTCGACGATCCGCGCTCTGCCGTGGCCGGCGCCGACGTCCTGTACACAGACGTCTGGACGTCGATGGGCCAGGACGCCGAGCGCGAGCAGCGACTGCATGACCTGCGCGGTTACGGCATCGACACCGATCTCGTAGCCTTGGCCGGTGACGACGCGATCGTCCTCCACTGCCTGCCCGCGCACTACGGCGAGGAGATCACCGAGGACGTTCTCTACGGGCCGCGGTCGGCGGTCTGGGACGAGGCCGAGAACCGGCTGCATGCGCAGAAAGCGCTGATGGCGCTCGTGATCAGGTAGAAGCGGCGGGTGCTCCCCCTCCGCGACAACGTCCCGACGAGGACGTTCCCGCTCGTCACGGTCGCGATCATTGCCGTGAACGCGCTGGTCTGGTTCTGGGAGCTCGGCGGACGCGGCGTCGACTACCACGTCGTCAAGGACGGCTACTACCCGTGCTCCGTGCAAGGGCCGTGCGATTCGATCCGCATCGGCGGCCACGTGTTCGCCCACCACCTGTCGTGGTGGGAGGGGACGTTCAGTTCGATGTTCATGCACGGCAGCTGGTTCCACATCCTCGGGAACATGCTGTTCCTCTGGATCTTCGGCAACAACGTCGAGGACGCGCTCGGCAAGGTCCGGTTCGTGCTCTGGTATCTGGCGGCCGGCGTGGCGGCAACCGCTCTGCAGACCTTCGTGACGTTGCAGTTCGGCACGGTGCGCGACGCGAGCATCCCGAACATCGGCGCGAGCGGCGCGATCGCGGGCGTGCTCGGCGCGTACTTCCTCCTGCTGCCCCGCGCCCGCGTGCTGACCGTGATCTTCTTCGGGTTCATCTTCTTTCGTGAGATCGCCGCGATCTGGTTTCTCGGAATCTGGATCGCGCTCCAGCTCTGGCAGGGCGGTATCGGCCTGACGCATCCGGATCAGACCGGCGGCGTCGCCGTGTTCGCGCATATCGGCGGCTTCGCGTTCGGCCTGCTGACGGTCTTCCTCGTCGCCAAGCGGCGGCCCCTGAACCCGTCCTACTGATGGCCGCGTTCGAGGAGCACGTGCGGCGCGCCCTCGACGCGCTGCCGCCCGACCTCGCGCGGGGCCTGAAGAACGTGGCGGTGGTGGTTGAGGACGAGAACACCGGCGAGCCGGGCCTGTTGGGCCTCTTCGAGGAGGCGCCGTACCTGCCGGCGAAGGTCACCATCTACCGCCGCCCCCTCCAGGCGGCCTTCGGCCACGACCCGGAGCTCCTCGAGCACGAGATCCGCGTCACCGTCCTCCACGAGCTCGCGCACTACTTCGGCCTCGACGAGGGGCGGCTGGCCGAGCTCGGCTACGCCTGATGGTGACGGCGCTGAACTGGATTACGATCGCGGCCGCTGCGGTAGGCGTCGCCGTCCTCGTCGTTTTCTTCCTCGGCCCCCGGGAATGAGGCGTGCCCGAACGACGTTTTGAGAGACATGACCCTGACCGAGATCCACAAGGAGATCGAGGAAACAAGCGAACGGCGGACCGAGCTGTGGCACAGCCTCTCTCAGGGCCATGACCCGGCCACGGCTGCCGAGCTCAAGAGTCTGAGTAGTCAGCTCGACCAGCTCTGGGACGAGGAGCGCACGCTGAAGGCAGCCCTCCGCTTCGGCGATCGCGACCACATCGTCGCCCGAGCGCGCGTCGAAGAGCGACTCGAGCGCGCCGCCTAGATCTTCGCGTTCTCCCTCCGCTCGCGAAGCGGAACCTGTCGGCCCCGGACGAGGGATTCTCCCCCTCGCGCCCGGGGCCGACAACGTTGGCGGACGCTCTGCGGCGGCCGACAACCGAGGAGGAGCCGCTGTGCCGGGATCGCACGCAGAAGAGATCGTCGAGGACTATTTCGAGGGGGAGGACTGGGGTGCGTTGATCGACGCCGAGGCCGAGCCGAACTTGGATTTGCCGCCGTTGCCGCCGCCCCCGCAGCGTCCATCGGCCGCCTGAACCGTCTCTACACTGTTTCCCGCACGGGGCGTTAGCTCAGCTGGGAGAGCGCCGGCTTTGCAAGCCGGAGGTCACCGGTTCGATCCCGGTACGCTCCACTCGAGAAGTACCTGCTCGTACGCCTTTTCGTTCGCTTGCGTGTCAACAGACGCCTCGCGGTGCAAGCGTTTCTGCAAGCACTTACTCAACATCGGGCGCGCTGCGACCGCCTGGGTGCGATCCAGGCGCGGATGGGGACTCCAGGGAACTGGAGGGGATAGTTGAGCGTTTCCGGCCCCGCCGAGCGGGGCCGGATTCCCCCTCGTTCCCCGGCTCTACTCACCACAACTCACCACACTTGGTGCGGAGTCGAGGCACGAACGTGATGACGGGACCGGACAACGAAGCCTGACCCGGATTACCGCGCTGATGCGTTCGGCGACGGCGCTTATCTCGAAGAACGAACCGTTCAGTTGGGCGACCCCGGCAGATCGCCCGAGGACGGGAACCCGAGGGGGGCCGCGTTCCCGCGGCCCCGCGAGTGCGGGCAGGCGACGCTCAGGGTCGGGCAGGGCGAAACTACCGCGTACGAGTTGTTGTTAACTCGGCGACGAGCGCAGCCGCTTTCGCGGCCGAGACCACGTTCCCTTTCCTCTCGTAGAGACGCAGGGCCTCCGCGACGGTGGCGGCTGCCTCGTCCCCCCGGCCGACCACACCAAGCACGTCCGCGAGATCCATAAGCGTATCTCCGCGGTCATCGAGGGCGTCGGTCTTCTCAGCACGCCGTGCGGCCTCCCGGCCAAGCGCTTCGGCGGACTCGAACGCCCCTTGCCTAGCGAGCACACGAGCCTTGACGCAGCGCCAGACAATCTGCGTATTCGCGTCGTTGGCCACCGCGCCGTGCTCGCTGATCTCGGCGAAGCGTGCTGCCTCCTCGTAACGCCCTTGAGCGCACAGTGCCAGTCCCAGATATCCAGCGGCGCTCGCGGCGGAGTTCTTCACGCCGGCCCCTTCCAACGCCTCGTAGGCTGACCTGAGCTCCCGCTCGGCGGCGGCCGCGTCGTTGGCGAGCATTTCCACGTATGCGCTCTCCTGCTCGGCCGCGTGCGCCATCTGAATCTCGAGGCCGAGATCCTCGTAGATCGCCAGCCCCTTCCCGATGAGCCTTCGTGCTTCCTCGAAGCGGCCCTCCATCGCGTAGAGGCTGCCAAGACATCGCAGCGCGTAGGCCTCGACCGATGGATCCTCGGCCTGCTCGAGAATCTCCGCGGTGCGTCGATTCCCCTCTTCCACGCGGGTTGGCCCGTACCTGATCGAATGGAGAAGGTTGAGGAGGCTCGAGGTCTCTTCGCTGAAGTCTCCGGCGCAGCGTGCGTGCTCGAGCGCTCGTTCGATGAGCTTCTCGGCGGCTGCATACTGCTTGAGCATCTGGTTCATCTGGCTCAGGAGCTGCCAAGCTCGTGCCTGACCTCGATCGTCGCCGAGTTGTGCAAAGAGAGAGATGGCCTCCCCGACCACCTCGCGAATGCTCTCCGGCTCCCAGTGGGGGTCGGTTTCGATCTGGAAGGAAAGACGTTCGATCCTGGCGTACCACTCGACGGCCCGAAGGCCGAAGGGCTGTGCTGTGGCGATCACCTCGGTGAGCAGGGACTCCGCCTCGGTGTACTTCCCCGTTGCGCCGGTCGCGAGGGCAAAGAGGAGCAGAAGCTCGACTCGCGCGGGTTCGGCTTCGGGGAGGAGGGCGATCGCACGGCCGAGCAAATTGGCCGCCGCTACAACGTCTCCCCGATCGAAGACCCGCGCCCCGGCTGTCGCGAGCCGCTCGGCTGCCAGGTGAGCGAGCCCGCGACCCCGCTCGTCGAGAGGCCCGAGTTCGCTTAAGCAGCGGTACGCCTGCTCGAGGTGGTAGCCGGTGAGCTCCTCGGATTCTCTCGCCTGCTCGCGCGCGCTTCTCTCGAGCCAGCCTGCGAACCGCTCGTGGAGCTTTGCGCGCGTCTCCTTCGGGATCGCTTCGTAGGCAGCCTCGCGGATGAGCATGTGCCGAAATCGAAGAACGTCTTCCCCGGGGAAGTCCGAGCGCTCGGGGCCGATCAGGCCCTTGCGCGTGAGGGCGAGCAGGTGGCTGCCCGTGTGCGAGCGCACGTGGTCAGGGCTGAGGTCGGAGACGGCGCTCCATTGAAAGACCTTGCCCGCGACGGCGGCCAGTTCAATCACAGTACGCTCTTCGGGGGCGAGGCGGTCGAGGCGAGCGGCGAGAAGGGCCTGGATCGTCGGGGGCACCCCCAGCTCGCTGCCGTCCTCTGCCGCGAAGGCGACCATTTGCTCGATGAAGAGCGGGTTGCCCTCGGCGACCTCGACGATCCGGTCGCGCTCGCGTTCGGTCAACTGCGCCTCAGCGAGAAGGTCGGCGACCAGCACTTTAGACGCGCCCTCCGAAAGCGGTTCCAACACCAGCACCACGGAGCTCGGCTCGGTCGCCGTCCACGACGGCCGCTCCTCCAGAAGCTCGGGACGAGCGAGGCACACGAGGAGCATCGGCGCGTCGCGCGTCCATTGCACGAGATACTCGATCAGGTCGAGAAACCCCGGCTCGGCCCAGTGGATATCCTCGAAGACGAGCACGAGGGGGCGCTCCCTCGCGAGGTCCTCGAAGAGCCTCCGGACCGCCCAGAAGGTTTCCTCGATCCTCCCGCTCGACTCGGCGAGGCCGACAGCTGCCTCGATTCGACGAGAGATCGCGTCCACCTCGGCCTCTCCTCGCAGCACGGTCCCGAGGTCGAGTTCACCCACGATCTCGGCGAGCGGCCAAAAGGTGATCCCTTCGCCGTAGGGCAGGCAGCGTCCGGTCAGCACGTTCGCCCCTTCTTCCACGGCCGCGCGAAGCTCGGCGCCCAGCCGCGACTTGCCGATCCCGGGCGGGCCGAGCACGGTGACGAGCCGGCAGACCCGTTCCTCCGCGGAGCGCTCGAATGCTTCTTCGAGCTCCGCGATCTCGCGCTCGCGCCCGACGAACGGAGCGTCGAGGTTGTGCGTGAGGGCCGGCACATCAGGAAGGATTTCCACCAGGCGCCAGGCGTCGATCGCCTCCGCCTTCCCCTTGAGAGCGAGGGGCCCAACCGCCTCGACCCGGACAGCCTCCCGAAGGAGGCGCCGGGTCGCGTCCCCTATCAATATCTCGCCCGGACTGGCAGCTTGCTCGAGGCGGGCCGCCACGTTGACGGCGTCCCCGGTCGCGAACGACTGCCCCTGCGCGGCATCCCCAGCGACGACCTCGCCCGTATCGACGCCGGTGCGGACGGCGATCTGGACACCCCAGTCACGCTCGAGCTCTTCGTTCAAGTCGGCGAGACGCCCGCGCATCTCGGCTGCCGCACGCACCGCCCTCAGGGGATCGTCTTCGTGCAGCTGCGGGATGCCGAAGACGGCCATGACCGCGTCCCCGATGAACTTCTCGACGGTCCCGCCGTGCTGCTCGAGCACTGAGCGCATCTCGGCGAAATAACGCTCCATGACTCGCCGGACCGCCTCCGGGTCGAGCCGCTCGCCCAAACTCGTCGAACCGCTCACATCGGAGAACACGATCGTGACGATCTTGCGCGCTGCCACCGATCGAGTGTACGGCGCGACCGAGGCGGCGCCTATCCCGTTGATAGCTGGCCGATGCCGATGCAGCCGGACGAAGACTGCCGCCCGCCTACGGAGGATTAGCCCACACCTTCAGCAGCACCTTTCGGTACTGCGGAGGCGCCGGGCGCCATGCTGGTTCGTCCCGCAACATTCTGTCGCCCCAACGGCTGCATCGAGCAACGGATGGCGCGCGAGCGCCTGGCCATCGCGGGAGAAATCGAGTCACCGATCGTTAAACGCGCACCAACCGTCTTCTTTCCATTCAGGCGCTCTTCGATTTCTATATAGAAAACAAAGCCGCAGACGAAGACGCAGTATGGATACAGCGGCCTCCTCCTGCCACAGCTCGCGTTCCCGCACACGGACAGCCTTCGCCAGAGCATCTGCTTCGAGGCCGTTGGCGACGGCCCCAGACAGACCGACCCGCGAGTCTCACAGTCGCCCGAGTGCGGCGAGTCGGCGCTCAGCAGACGACGTGTCCCGGCGGTACGAGGTTCTTGTTGTAGCCGGGCGTCCCGAATCGTCCGAGCGGCCAGTAGATGAGGAAGACGCGGCCGAAGATCGCGGCGCGCGGTACTGATCCGAAGTCGCGGCTGTCCTGCGCGAAGCTGCGGTTGTCGCCGAGGACGAAGTACTGCTTGGGTCCGAGATGGGTCGGGGGGAAGGGGGCGGTTGGGATGTTGTCGGCCTTTCTTCCGTTGACGAAGACGCGGCCGCCGCGACCGACGACCGTGTCGCCGGGGACGCCGATCACGCGCTTGGTCAGGTCGAGATCGCGTGCGTTCGGGTCAGGTGTGATCGGGCCGCCGATGTGGCCTCGTGCGTGGATGACCGCGAGTTCTCCCCGATGCGGATCGCGGAAGTGGTAGGTGAAGCCCTCGGCGAGAACGCGGGCGTTACATGGCGGGATAGTTGGGGAATTGCTCGCGCCCCTGCCGCCCACAATCGAGAAAACCAGGCTCGTCGACTCGAGAATCACAGCGGCAACAACGAGTGCGATAACCGTCGCGATCGGTATCAGGACCCGCTTACGGCGGAGGCGCGACCTCAGCCCCATTTCCTCGCATCATCTGCCTTCGCCACCGTGCTGTACACGTCGCCCGACCCACCGCCTTCGGCTCCGTCGTGACCGTCGAAACGAGCGTGGGCCAGTGTTCGGGAATGATGCTCCTATGACCTGTCAAGCCATGTGCGGCGCCTGACTGTCGAGCACGCGGTAGAGGTGGCGGGCGAGGTAGCGCTTGAGCGAGCGGACGGCGTCCCGGGTTGTTTTTCCTTCGCCGAGGCGGCGTGCGATGTAGTCCTTGGTCGTTGGGTCGTGTTGGCGGCGGTGGAGGATGACGGTGTGCAGCGCACAGTTGAGTTGTCTGTCGCCGCCGCGGCTGAGTCGATGCCGGATCGTCTGCCCTGACGAGGCCGGGATC
>WNGD01000790.1_pt1 | contig 71461 bp, 54 predicted proteins | sample 5400671 | NCBI WGS metagenome assembly WNGD01 (sample SAMN13153369, study PRJNA577476) | soil metagenome | isolation source: 40 cm soil or saprolite under grassland replicate 2 | place: USA:California | collected 2016-06-15
GCGCAAAACGTTAGTGGTGTGCCGTCCCTGTCACGAAGACATCCATGCAGGAAGATCAACAAAGCCATTTCGGAAACAGGGACCGGAGAGCCGAGTGCGGGGAAAGCTCGCCTGCTCGGTTCGGGAAGGGGGTAACGAAGAAGGGCCATGAGACGATCATGGTACCTCGTCGGTACCCTACTTCATTCGGCGGGGAGGGGTTGGTGCTCTTAGGTCAACTAAGGCCCGGCCTCTTACCCGACTTGAGAGAAAGAGTTCTTCGAGCGATAGATCAAGGAAAAGCACAGAAAGAAGTCGTTGATCTCTTTGGCGTGTCACTCTCTACCGTGAAGAGATATCTCAAGCAAAGAAGTCAACTTGGACATGTGCAACCAAAGAAGATTCCAGGTCGTCCCCCTACAAAACGAGCAAAACTGCAAGAAAGCCTTTTAACTCAATTGGAAGCGTATCCTGATGCCACATTTCAAGAGCATTGTGATCTCTGGGAGAAGGAAAGCGGTATCAGAATAAGCATCATGACCATGAGTCGTGCTATTGATTCTTCAGGATGGACACGAAAAAAAACGTTAGAAGCAAGCGAGAGAAAAGAGGAAGAGCGAATACTATGGAGAGAAAACGTGAAAAAGCTTGAGAGAAGCAATTTCATCTTTCTCGACGAATGCGGATCGAACATTGCTCTCACGCGTTTGTATGCAAGAGCTCCCAAAGGAAAACGAGCAAGAGGATCAATTCCTAGGAATAGAAGGAAAAATGTGACATTACTTGCCTCACTCTCCTTATCAGGAATAGGGGAAACCATGCTTATAGAAGGAGCAGCTAATGCACAAATCTTTGAAATCTATATTGGACAGATTCTTGCTCCAAGCCTGAAAGAAGGACAAGTAGTTATTATGGATAATTTAAGCATTCATAAAGGGCAAAGAGTGCGACAGCTCATCGAAGCGCGCGGATGTCGTCTGCTTTTTTTGCCTGCCTACTCTCCAGACTTTTCGCCCATTGAAGAGACCTTCTCCAAACTGAAAGCGGCTCTGCGCCGAGTCGGAGCCCGAACCCATGAGGCTTTGCAGGATGCCATCGCTGCCGCATTACTTACCATAACTGCTGCTGATGCCGCTGGATGGTTTCAACACTGTGGCTATGCCCCTGCTGTTGAGCTTTAGGGGTCAATCTTTGTGTGAACCGCTGTAGTGATTACAGAAGCGAGCAAGGATGGTGAGTGAAACCTCCTCTGGTGAGAGTGTAGCACAAGAAGCCACGCGTGTCTGTGAAGCTGGTCACGTTCTGCGTGTACATGTGATCACTCCGAGGCTGATGAGCACGTGAGGGACTCTCCTGAAAAATACTGTTCAGGCAGCCGGAGAAGCTGTTGGGAGTGAAACCTCGTAACCCAGCTTCTCCAGTCGCCGCATCAGCCGCTTCTCGATAGCTTGTCGATCCTGCTCATCGAAATAATTGCCCCCCAGCTCACTTAAGCCGTTTGATCACTCAAGATATGGTAGATGATGACGAAAATGCTGTGACCAACAGCAATCATCGCTTTCTTTTTGCCCCGCCGGCTGGCTACACGACGATATTGAGCCGACAGATAGGTGTTCTTGGTATGAGCGGCAGCATGGGCGGCTTCTACGAGCAGTTTACGCAGCCAGGTATTGCCTTTACGCGTTTTGCCTACGCTCTCGTGGTTGCCCGGACACATTCCAGCCGACGAGGCCAAATGTCCATCAGAAGGAAAACGTGCCATATCCAGGCCAATTTCGGCGAGAATCCCCTCTGCCGCCCGTCGGCTAATGCCAGGAATCGTACACAGCAAGACAACAGCGTGTGCCCAGGTAAGCAGCGGCGCGGAAAGTGAGGGGTCTTGCTCCTGCTCGCAAAGGTCCTTCTGCTTTTCGGTCTGGTCTTGCTCGGCTGGCTCCACTTCCTGCATGAGAGTGGCAATTTCGTTGCTCACACGCGTGATCGCCTCATCTAAGGTGTCGATTTGGGTGAGCAGTTCCGTGAGCAAGAAACGATGGTGTGGTGTTACAGAATCTCTTCTGCGTGCTTGCGGCAGAACAACTTTCTGTCACAGCGACAAACGGTGGTGCTTGGCAGCACCCGGATCAGACTCCCACTCCAGGCTCGTGGCACTCATATCAAACCGATCTCCTGACGTTGACGCGTCCGTCGCTCATTTTACTCTTTTTCATGCATGGTGGCGAGCCTGTGGCTCATGAGGAGGTGTAAATGCCAGAATTTGAATCGCATTGATTTGTATAATTATTTGGGCCGAACATTCCTTCAAATTTTTCCTCTCGTGCCTCTCTACAGGCTCGTGGATACTGACAGCTTGCTCACCCGAATAATTATACAGAGATGGCACAGAATCTTGGGATTTACACGAAGGAGAGACGACGGGGGAGAAAGCAAAAGGACAACCTTTTTCGAGAGGCTGTCCTTTTGTTGTCCCTGGAGACCATTCCAAACCGGGGGCTAACCGGCTGCTTGGGACTGATGACCTTCATCCGCCGTTCGGATGAGCCAACGAGAGACTCATTCTGGCAAACAATCAGGTTGCCCCCGGTTTGGAATGGTCTCCATTTAGAGGCATTTTTTTACAATCGCGAGAAGCATGTTCAGGAGAATGGTCTCCTTCTAAAAAACGCCTGTGATTGGCTGATTACTTGGGCCAGCTAGCAGAGGCATCCCGTGAGATAAGGTAATCGCGGAAGAGGTCATGAATGAAATGATACCCTCCCCCTACCCTGTAAAGGAGAATGCGTTGTACCGCTTCGTCAAGCATACGCTCGTAGTGCCAGGGAATAGCTCCCCGATGCCACAATAGAAAGCGAAGCACTATATGTTTATACCAAGTCAATCCTCCATTGTAGGTCCAAAGGACGATTCCGGCGATCAGCGTAAATACCACGCCATTCCTCACTCCACCAAGAAACACAATATGTTTCTGAAAAAGAAGCAGCTTGGTGAGCTCTAAGAGAAGGATCGCAATCAGACCAAACATCCCTCCCCCTATGAGACCAAATTGAAGGCTCCGGCGTCTTGTACGCTTGATCCCTTCATTTGGTGTGATCCGTTGCTGTTCTTCAATAGCGCTGTATGTAATACTGCCTCCTATCGACATATTCAAACTCGCAAATATCATGATGCCGAAAAAACTGGCAAGAGTGACTACTGATGACTCGGTAACTTGTTGAGAAGGGGAGAATGGAAGAAAAACTGCTATCAAGAGTCCATCGAGCAGACCACTCACAATGCAGGCAATCAAAACGAGTCCTATCCTCCTCTTGATATTTGCCCAGGACCAGGTAATTACCTCCATCGGCTGAATCTTCACGTCAAATGGCCCCACAATAATAGCAATCATAATAGCCAGAGGTGTCCATATAAAGACGCTTAAGAGAGCTCCTACCAACGCCATTCCTGGCAGAAGCATATTATAGACAAAGTCCCACAATCCATAGAGCAATCCCAGCGAAAATCCAAAAAAGATGCGATTCGTTCGTAGGCGAACAACCACTCTGAATCTTGTTTGCCCCTGGCTCTCTTCTCCCTCCAGTGGCGAGAGCATTTTTGGTGAATGCAGCCATTGAAAGGCCAGCGTATTGAGCCCTATATAGAGACAGCCAATGACTGGTCCAAGAAGAAGGAAACTTTGGACCATTTGTGAGAAATCGATACTGCCTGCGGCGGGTTTGATACTATTCCATAAAGCAGCACACAGTCCCAGGAGTACGCTATAGAGCGCGCCAATACTCGCACAGAGCAGGAAGGGATACCAGCGGGAAGCAGGTAACCAGTCTACTTGTAATCGCTCCAGATAAAACTCACTCTGATGCCGCTGCCGCAATTGTCGAGCAAGCCAAACCAACCAGTGCAACACGCGGTCAGAGGGGTAGGATCGGGCACCTCCCTTCTGTTCAAGCATGCGTGTGATATAGCTTTCAAAGATGGCCCGCTGCTGCTCTTCGGGTGTTCCCAGAAGGGGGATGTCCTGAATGCTTCGGTCTCGGTAGGCCAGCGCCACGATACTGAGGAAGAGAGGGGTGGTGAGTAAATCCTGGAGCACTCGGTTGCCACTCACGACCTCTCGCACGGCGGCCAGAGAAGAAGCAGCCTGCTCGAGATAGGCCATCGTCTGATGTTCGTCCAGCGGCTGAACAAGGATCGCGTTTTGGAGAGCTAAACGATCTGTTTGACGGAGATAATCCTCTTGTCGAGAACTGACCACCAAAGGAGCTCCCTGTCTGGCATATGAGGCATTGAGCTCGGCAATGCACGTCGTTTGCGCCGAAACCGCAAGCTCATCGAGTCCATCGAGAAGTGGTAAGATCTGGTTTGTTTGGATCCAGTCTGCAACTAGATGATGAGGAAGAAGATAGTGAAGCTTAATTTCTTCAGTTAGCCACGATGTGAAGGAACGAGAGGCACTTGTCCATGAAGAAAGCGAGAGAATGATGGGCAATGGCTCGGTCGAATCCTGTCTTGCTCGCTCGACAAGAGCCAGAGCCAGTTCATACAAGAGCGTGGTTTTGCCTGATCCTGGCGCGCCCAGAATGAGCAAACTGTGGCCTGCCTGGTCAAAAGCATCAAGAATGGAGGTCCCTTCGGCCAGAGGGCGATCAGGGTATTGTGGAAGCCAGGGTCTGAGTCGTTGTTCATGAACCAGTCTCGAATCCTCATGCAGTCTCAATGGCAGAGGGGTCATCCCCTGCAACGAGGCTTCTAGAACATCTACGTAGTTTTTATGAAGCTGTTGAAGCAAGCGGGCACGATTCCCGCTTCCAGCGGCCGAGGGCTCCTCTCGGTCAGCGGAGCTTCGAGTCTGAGCAGTGCCTGTGTCATCCGTTTCCTGCACCGGCACTCGATCTGGCTCCTTAGCCAGAGAGGATGTGCGTCGAGTTCGCTCGGCAAACCCGAGCTCCTCCGGGTTGGCTTTCCCAAAGAGTCGGAGCAGTTTGCCTTGTGCATAGGGCTGGGGAAGCGTGCCTTCATTTTCCCATCGACGATAGGTACGTTCATCAACTCCGACCTCCTGGGCAACCTGGGACTGGCTGAGGTTATGGTCTTCCCGTACCTGCCGCAACAGGACATTCTGTTTTCCTTCGCGAGGAGGCGGTTCACTCATTGCTTTCCACTCATCCTTCCTTAAGAGGTAGAGTCACCTGCCCTTTCCCTATTACATCACATCTCCTTTAACCTTGCAAGAAGAGAGGAAACAGGCAAAACAGGTATTGTGCCCGCCTGCCCTCTCTCCTCGTCCGCTTTGTCCTTCACTTCTCATGGGTGTTTCCGGTATGATCAGCCTACGAGACGTAGTCGATGGACTCTAAGGACTGATCCTACTCGGTAGAGTGAAGGATCTCACTGCGAGAGGTCCCTTGTATCATCAGGAGGCAAATCTATGAAGAGCTTTCACCGCAGGCTGCACCAGCAGAATGCACGTCGCATTCTGCTGCATCACCGCCAATTCCACCAGCGCGCCATGAGTGCGATGTTAGGGGTTGGTCTTCCTGGGCTGATTGTGGTGGTGCTTGGGGTACTGCGCCTGGGACGTTCTCACTAAATTGGAGGTGGCTTATGGACGGTGAGAAAAAATGTGTGCTGGTGATGATTGCTCTGGGCTTCATCTGCCTGACCGTGTTGTATGTCTTGCTCTTTGTGTCGTTGTGGCCTTACAAGGAGTGGGTCGGGGTGAGTCTGTTGGTGATCCTGGCTCTGGTGATTGTGGTGTGGCTGCGTGGTCGACTCAATGAGCAGCAATTACGCCAGGTTCGCTATCGGCATCATGAGGAGCTTCCTCTGGACGTCTGGGGAGAACCGATGTACTGGCCTGAGGGGGTGCAGGAAAATCCGCATCACTTGCCACCGGTTCTCGAGCGACCGGCTTGCCAGTCTCACTTGCAGAATGGGTACGACTAGGGGAAGTGCCTGTGGAGCAGGAGGACAAGCTGCTGCATCATCACTGCGGCTCTCGGCTCTGGTCGGTGGTGCAGAAACGCTTCAATGGCATGCTGCACAGCAAGTGCATCGATTCCATCACCAGATGGTCGAGCAGGCGCAACGGGCTTTTGGTAGTTTTTTGTCCACGGGATACAACAGCTCTGATGAGCTGGCCTGGAATGGGATGAGAGCCAACTGGCTGTTCTTGGAGGGTGTACCTTCCCTCATTCGTCTCGTCAGCCTACAAAGCGCTGTCAGACATCCTGGTACATCCTCTCGTTAAGAAAGGAGGGGCGGGCACAGCAGGAAGCAAAAGTCGGAATTAGGAAAGAAAAAGCCACCAGTTTTCTTTCCCCTGAGAGGTAAAAGCAGCAAGAGCGACTCTTTGAGAGAGGCATTGCCCTGAACACTGTTTTTAAAAGGGCTTTTCCTTGCGCTCTCCAGGCCAGTTCACAGACTATTCCAACTTTTGCTTCCTGCCGTGCCCAGACCCCAGTAGACAACGTTTTTCAGGACCCAACATGTTTGGAGACAGTTTGAAAGAAAGGAACAACACATGAAACTCAACATCACCTACGTATGGAAGGATGCATTGAGTAGCTTCGCCGCACTCATGATCGCTGTGTCGAGGAGGGAGGCAAGCGCTGTGTCTACACAAAGCAGTCTTACTACGCATTCGGTTGCCCAAATGCGGCGCACGATGATCGCCCTGCTTGCGGCATTGCCTGCTCTCGTCTTCGGACTCGGAGTTGCGTTGCCTGCATATGCTAGCGGCAACTATGGTCCGGACACCTGCCTTCAGGGGTGGGTCTGGCGAGAGGCTGTGCCGGGTGATCATGTGTGTGTCACGCCTGCCACCCGGGCGCAGGCAACCTACGACAACAGTCAGGCGGCAGCGCGGCGTGACTCCCTGCGCCTGTGGCACACCACGTACACTATTCCGGTTAATGGTAGTACAACGAACGACGTGCCGCAGTACCGCCTGTACGGCGATCACATCAACGTCGGTCCAGTGACCGTCCAACTCCGCAGGAACAGCGACAACGCTTTGCTGCGGGCGTGGACCGTCAACGCCACCTCTACGTCCTCGGCGCCAGGTGGGCAGTTCCGCCTCGACACAGGCATCTCCGTCTGTAGTAGGCCACCCGACTCCTACTTCCGTGTCTTTGATCCCATCTCAACCCGCTGGTCCGATCCGTACTCCGTCAAGACAATTTGCTACACGCTCTGAAAGAACTGAGCAAGTTTTATCCTGGTTGATACACCGTCAAAAGTGACACTCTTCTGAAAAAGAATGCAGAAACCAGCCCCTCAAGTGACCTGAGGAGCTGGTTGCAATTCCACCTGGTAGCCCAGTTTCTCTAAGCGCCCAACGAGCCGTTTCTCGAGAGAGTGTTGTAAATGCCAGAATTTGAATCGCATTGATTTGTATAATTATTTGGGCCGAACATTCCTTCAAATTTTTCCTCTCGTGCCTCTCTACAGGCTCGTGGATACTGACAGCTTGCTCACCCGAATAATTATACAGAGATGGCAAATACCTTTACTTGTTTTGAAAAGTTGTTACAACTTTGCTACAATTTCTTTATACTCTCTTTACATTGACCTTGTATACTAATCCTGGAAGCTGTATGGTGGGTAGTCCCCACTATGGTTAAGAAAGGGATCTGCAATGAGCGACCAGCCAGTATTGCAGGATGAGTTCTTTATCTACGTGCCTCATAGTGTAGAGTCCCTCAATGTCGAGCCGGATTGCGAAAAGGAGAAAGCGCTTAATCACTCAGCCCACGAGGCGTGGATAAAGATCCCGCTGGCACGGCGCGTCGTCGTATATGCACACGTTTGCGGTGAAGACGAGAAAGAGCCTCTCTTCTCCTAAATAACGGCTAAATTCGTAAATCGGACGGAACCGCTTTCCTGGCTGTTCGTGGCGCTTACAAGCGCTACAATCAGCCCCCCCATCAAATACCCTCCACCTTCTTTTCAACCCATTAAATAGGCCTGAATGTGTGTCATTTCACGTTATTTCAAACACGCTCCCGCGCGCGAAATCATCCCCTCTTCCTCCGGGATGCTATGATAGAAAGTACGGAGAACGGCTCCGTAAAGCACAACAATACAGTACGCACCGACGTACGTAATTTTTGCTATAGATAGATAGATAGAAGGAGCGAGCACGATGAGCCACATACATGTGATGAGCGAACGCGTAGTAAACGCTCAACCAGAGGACGTCTACGCGGTCCTGACGGATTACAAGGCGAGGCGTCCACAGATATTGACGCCGAATTTCCTGGACTATACGGTCGAACAGGGTGGTCAGGGTGCAGGCACCGAGATAAGTTATCGCCTGCGCGCCGCCCGCCGCGAGCGCTCCTATCATATGATCGTGAAAGAACCTCTGAAGGGCTGGGTCATCACCGAAAGCGACCAGCACTCGTCGCTGGTGACGACCTGGACGCTTTCACCTGAGGACGATGGTCTGCGCACGCGGGTACGTGTGGATAGCGAATGGGAGGGCGGCACCGGCGTCGGCGGCTTCTTCGAACGCACGTTTGCCCCCATGGGCCTGCGCCGCATCTATAACAGTATGCTTATCTCGCTGAACGGCCTGCTGCGCCCAGCCGATAGCACATTCCTCGTCGAGACGAGCGAGGATGACGCGGATATTGCGTCGAGCCTGCGCGTGATCCTCATAGGAGTGGCCGTGGCGGCAGCCCTGGTGACGGGATTTGTTGTTGTGCGCAGGTTGCGCAATTCGTAGTATAATGCTGCGATTTATGGTGTAGGGACGCGATTCATAATGTAGGGGCGCGGTTTACAAGCCCGCCGCGCCGGATATCATTTACCGTGCGCCGGCCTGGGGGGCGCGGCAGGCTTGTAAACCGCGCCCCTACATCGGTTGGTTGTTTGGCGGACTTATAAATTGGCGCTCCTACATCTCGCGTTTGACTTTTTGCCCTTTCCATGCTACAGTTCTCATAGATAAAAGACCCAGCAATCTCAAGATCAGGAGGTGTCCAGGTGGCTACCACCATCACTATCGTGTACTCGCACAGTGTAGTTTCGCTTGCCTGAGTACACCGGTCATCGATAGCATTCTTCACGAACAGGTTGTCGGCTGTTCTTTAGCGCTTATGACCATAGGTGTGTCCGACCCTATGGCATTTTTTGCCTCCGCGAACCGTGGCTATCCTCTACCAAAGCGATCCGACATGACGCGCCGCTGACTACACTGTCTCCCCTCAATTTTTATACTCTCATTTTTGCTACCTTCTCTACATCTTTAAGGCATGCTCATTCTCACTATGGAGACAGAATATGGACGCACCTGCTGACATGAATTCACAATCATCATCGACAGAGGTATCCGTTGCAGCGACACAGAAGTCGCACTTCTTTATCAATCGCGCTTTTGCACTGCTCTGGACGGGGCAGACGATCTCAGAGTTCGGTTCGCGCATTACGCGCGAGGGAGTCCCTTTGGCGGCAAACCTGGTGTTGGGCGCGACTGCTCTACAGATGGGGCTGCTGGCCGCGCTCGGCATGCTACCCATTTTGCTGGTAAGCCTGCTGGCGGGCGTGTGGGTGGACCGCGTGCGCCGCCGCCCCATCTTGATCATAACTGATGTCAGCCGCGCCCTCCTGCTGCTATCAGTTCCTGTTGCTGCCCTGCTGGGCGTGTTGCGTATCGAGCAGTTATACGTTGTCACGGCGCTCGTAGGTGCTCTGACCGTCTTTTTTGAGGTGGCACACCAGTCTTTTCTGCCCATAATAGTCAGGCGCGAGCATATCGTGGAGGGCAATAGCAAGCTGAGCGCGAGCAGTTCGCTGGCGGAAGTGGGTGGACCCGCCCTGGCAGGCGTGCTGGTGCAGGCGATAACGGCCCCTTTCGCTATCCTCCTCGACGCGCTCTCCTTCCTGGCCTCGGCGCTATGTATCGGGCTCATTCGCGAGACTGAACCCGCTCCTGTAGCGGAACGCCAGCAGCTCTGGCGCGATATGCGAGAAGGGTTACGTATGGTGCTGGAGAACCCGGTATTGCGCGCCATCGCGCTCAGTACGAGTACGCGCAGTTTCTTTGGCGGCACGTTTGCGGCCCTGTACGGTCTCTACGTGATCCGCGTATTGAAGGTGACGCCAGCTTTGTTTGGCGTGCTGGTCGGAATGGGAGGCGTGGGCGCGCTGCTGGGTGCGTTTATGGCGCGCCCACTGGTGCGCCGCTGCGGAATAGGACCCGTGCTGATCGGCTCAACGCTGCTCAGTAGCGCGCTGCTGCTCACGACTCCGCTGGCGACCGGCCCCCAGGTTGGAGTTGTGCTGCTGCTTTTGTTTGCGCAATTGCTGGGCGACTGCGCGTACGAGGTCTACATCATCCACTCTACGAGCCTGCTGCAGATGCTGGTCCCGCAAGGCTCGCTGGGCCGGGCGAGCGCCAGTATGCAGTTCCTGGCAGGCGGCATGGTTCCCCTGGGCGCACTGCTGGCGGGCGTCGTTGCCGAGGCGATCGGTATGCGCGCGACGCTGCTGATCGCCTCGCTCCTGGCGTTTGCGCTTTCGTCTGCCTGGCTGATTTTCTCGCCAGTGCGAGGACTACGCCATCTGGATGATAAGGAGAATTGAGAAGGAAGACTGCTGTAGTGGCGTGAGAGGCACGCCGGCAAGGTCGTCGTCACTCTTCTCGAAGAGATGGCAATGACCTTGCTGGCAAGATCAGGCGCTGACCCTATAATGTTATGGTGCAGGGCGCTGTGGGAGAATTACCAGCACCACGAGCGGTAGCAGGATGATCAGCGTGGTAACTCCAAGCGCCTTCAGTGCTGCGTGCTCGCGTGCCTCCAGGCCATCTTTCTCCCAGGCTGCTGCACGACGTAGCGTGAGAAAAACGGCGATCGTATAGGTCACAATTGCCAGAGCGAAGCCGACAGCCAGGATAATCAGGTTCGTTTGCTGTTGCAGCGTAAACTCTGTAATCAGTTGGTGCACAAGCGCCATGATGAGAAGGGTCACGATGGTGATACCTATAAGCAGCTCTAGCGGGATCAGGCCTACCAGAGTGCCGTGCCATCTTTCGTTTGCCCAGAAGGACCAGGACGCTCGTACCCGTCCCCTGGTATCAGAAAAGTGTAGAGACATGGTATCCTCCTTTGAATACCCCCCTCTTACTCTTCAGTCGATAGATGTCCTGAATCAAAAGCACCCTAAAGAGGTTAATCATCCACATAACAGTGTATAGTTGAGGCTTCACGCTATAATCACGAGTAGTAGCTATAATATCACAATATATTCACAATAAATGCAATTCTCGTTACGCTTTCTGGGTGCCTATCGCGCTATGCCGTTGCAGCCACCAGCGGCGTACGGCGATCAGCGGCGTACGGCGATCAGCGCCCATATACCCTCTATGATGCCGAAGGGCCATGTGCCCGACAACCAGCCATAGAGCGAGGAGGCCGCGCACGCCAGGGCGAAGAGCAGTATCCACCATGGCGAGCGCTTTTCGAGCGTGTAGGCGACGAGCATAACCGTCACCGCACACGCTCCGAACAGGGTGAGTGTAGTCATTTTATCCCGTGATTGCGCCCTCGGATGCCGATGCGACTAGCTTGACATATTTTGCCAGGACGCCCGATTTGTACTTAGGGGCCGGTGCCTGCCAATGCTCAAGGCGGCGCGCAATCTCCGCGTCGCTCAGAGCGATCGTCAGGGCATTGCTCTCGGCGTCAATGGTAATGGTGTCGCCGTCCTGTACGATCGCGATGGGGCCGCCGTTCTGGGCCTCCGGCGCTATGTGCCCGACCATCAAACCGTGCGTGCCGCCGGAGAAGCGACCATCGGTGATCAGTCCGACCGTCTCGCCGTAGCCCTGGCCCACGAGCGCGGCGGTTACCGCCAGCATCTCACGCATGCCCGGACCGCCTCTGGGACCCTCGTAGCGAATCACGACGATGTCACCGTGCGTAATTTTGTGATTCATGATGGCGTCGAAGGTCTCCTCCTCGGAATTGAATACCTTCGCGGGCCCGGTATGGCTCGTGCTTTTGAGGCCCGCGATCTTGCAGACCGCGCCTTCCGGTGCCAGGTTGCCCTTGAGGATCACCAGCGGACCTGTGGGGTGCAGGGGCTTCTCCAGCGGCATCACGACGCTCTGTCCCTCGGCAAGAGCGGGCGCGTAGGCGAGATTCTCCGCCATCGTCTTGCCCGTCACGGTCATTACGTCGCCGTGCAAGAAGCCAGCTTCCAGCAAGACCTTTAGCACGGCCCACGTGCCGCCGATGCGATCAAGGTCGGCCATCACATATCTGCCGCCCGGCTTGAGATCGGCCAGGTGCGGAACCCTGTGCCCGACGCGTGTGAAGTCATCGATGGTGAGCGGCAGATCCATCTGGCGAGCAATCGCGATCAGGTGCAGGACGGCGTTTGTGGAGCCACCGAGCGCCATGACCAGTGTAATAGCGTTCTCGAACGCCTCCTTTGTCATAATGCGCCGTGGCGTGAGATCCTGCTCAATCAGGCGTACGACCGTCTGGCCCGCCTCGTAGCAATCCAGCGCCTTGCGCGTCGTGACGGCGGGCATCGACGAGCCGCCGGGCAGGCTCATGCCCAGAGCCTCGATGGCCGAGGCCATTGTGTTGGCCGTGTACATGCCGCCGCACGAGCCAGCGCCCGGTATCGCGCTGCACTCGACCTCTTTCAGTTGCTCGCGGCTGATCTTGCCCGCGCTATACTGTCCGACCGCCTCGAAGACGCTGACGATATCCACATCCTGTCCGTGGCACACGCCGGGCAGGATCGTCCCGCCGTAGACAAATAGACTGGGAACGTTCAGACGCGCCAGGGCCATCAGGCAGCCGGGCATGTTTTTATCGCAGCCGCCGATCGCCACGACGCCATCGAAGCGCTGGGCGCTGCTCACCAGTTCGATCGAATCGGCGATCACCTCGCGGCTGGGCAGCGAAAACTTCATGCCCTCGGTCCCCATCGAAATACCGTCGCTCACCGTGATGGTCCCGAAGATCTGTGGGACGCCGCCGCCGATGCGCACACCCTCGCGCACCTTCTCGGCCAGACGATTGATATGCGAATTGCAGGGTGTGATCTCGCTCCATGTGCTCGCCACGCCGATCAGCGGCTTATTGAAATCCTCATCGGTCAGACCGACCGCGCGCAGCATTGAGCGGTTGGGGGCGCGTACGTCACCTTCCGTGATCATCTTACTGCGGCTATTTAACGCCGTGGGTATCGAGCTTGTAGACCCGTTCGTCTTGGGCATACTGGCAACGCATCCTTTCTTGTCCGAGCATAATGCTCTCCTTGAACGAACGCAGAACAACCACATTCCGTCCATGTAGCTTACCGGTGGCGGCAAATAACATCCACAGCCTTTGTGGATGTTGTGAGCTTCCATGTCCTCTGTTGTTCTGCGGCAGGTGCGATGAAAATTGACCGTGGAGGGGTCCCTATGGGGGCCGATGCATGGTTGGTTCGTTCTCGCATCTGCTCAATGTTGCACCATTATACACGAGATTCGTGGGTGTAGCCAGTAGGGATGGGGCTGGCCCCCATCCGGTTGGGCGAGAACGCCACTGCCTGGCCTGATCGCGCTCCCTGAGCCGGATGGGGGCCAGCCCCATCCCTACTAACCAACGACCGGTCGTTGTTTGCCTATTTGCCCAGGAGCCACTCCGTTTCACGCAGGTTGTGCAGCGTCTGCTGATATTCAAGGGGAAATGCCTGCTCGGTAAAGACCTGTAAGGCGCTGAGATAATACTTGCGCGCCTGTTCAAGGTTTTCGCGCTGTTCCTTATCGGTGCGCCTGCGGTGAACGTTCCCCAGGCTCACCAGCGTTGCAGCCCGCTCGACCGGAAACGCATCGGGCGAGTAAACCTCTAGCGCCGCCTCGCAGCAGACGATAGAGCAGCGCAGATTCATGTTCTCGCTCATGCCGATCTCTTCAGCGCGCGTGTGCTGGAAGATAGAAGCCAGCCTGGTATTGATCGCGGCCCACTCTCTTGGAAAATCCTTCTGCATAAAGACCTGCAGTGCGTCCAGAAAGCACTTTATGGCCTTTTTCAGGTTGTCCGAGCGCTCTCCGATCGTTCGTTGCCGGTAAGCGTCGCCGAGATTGATCTGGGCTGTGGCCCAGACCATCGGAAACGCCTCCCGCTGTATAGTGTGGAGTGCTCGCTCGTGACAGGCAATGGCGTATTCGAGGTTGTCGCGCAATTTGTCCTGTCCGCGCTGCATGTAGGCACATCCCAGGTGCGTCTGTAACATCGACCATTGCTCCGGGAAGGTCTCGCGGTCGTAGACCCAGAACGCATCTTTGAAGCTGGTGATGGCGCGTTCGATAAATTCTCTTTGCCCGCTGGCGACTCCGTAGTGCTGGTAAGCTAGACCGAGCTGCACATGCGTCCTGGCGTATTGGAATGGATAGCGCTCGAAGGTATAGGTACGCAGCGCCGCCTCGTGACAGCCGATTGCCTGCCCGAGCATCTGCGTGTACTCCGCCTGCGATTGTGGATGAGGGCCCTGTAGTAGCGTGTAGCCCAGCTCATTCTGTAACTCGGCGATCACCTCTGGCGCGACCTCTTTATCTTGCCTGGCTCGCTCGATGGTTTCCTGCAACAGGAGCACATGTTTCTTTGTCGTCCGCTCGGGCCTGCGCAAGCGTGCCAGCAGCAAACGCGCCTCCTCGGCCTGCTCCAGCCAGGCGGGCAGATCGAGGACGAAGCCTCCGTAGGTATTGACATACGCCTCGCTGATGGCCGTCGCCGTGCCTCCTCGCTGGCGTGCATTGCACAGAAGCGCCTGGAGGTACCGCATCTGCCGTTTCATCTCTATATGATCCTCGACCTGGGCAACAATTAACCTTTCCAGCTCTTTATCGCTTCCACGCTCCATGAGGAGCGCGTTGCTCTCTAGAAAGTGACGCCCTTTGCGAAAATCGCGCATGCTGATATTAATCCACTCAACAAGTTGTTGAAAGAGGTCGAAACCTAAGGGATTGTCAAAATCGAGCATGAGTATCGTATCCTCTTCTATTTGCTGTTTGCAACGAACCGATCTCCATGCTGCATTAAGAGGTGTATATATGCGCAAATAGATGTCATGCAGCAGTAAAAAGATGGGTCGGTAAAAAAGTCCCCTTACATGCATGATAGGCTATGGAACGTCATAATGGAATATCAAAGGGTTAACATTGCCTTATCATCTATCGCATCAAGAGAGTAACTCCTCCGTCATCGGCTTTTCCGTGCATAACAGAATTTGTGCGGAGTAACTATTCGCTGCATAGTACTACGAACGTCATCCCTCACTTCTAGCCTCTGATGCGGGACGAGGGCCATATTCAAGCAAGCGCATTACCGCGCCTGGAAAGTGCCTTCTCATAAGGAGAAGTTCGCAGGCCCATCGAGTTTTTGCTTGACTCTGCCGTTGCTGGTTTCACCTGTCCAGTAGACTTTTTCATCCATCCAGTCTCTATGCACACCTCAGAACGTAGGCATTGCCTGAAGCTATAGATGTTAACGAAACAGGCGAATAACGATAACTCTATTGAGCAGATAGATACAGAAGTTTTCCTGTAAAGACTTGACAGTTCTCGTATCTGTATGTTATATATCTAATAGTTATATAACATACAGATATGGGAGCTGTCTTTATGGCTAAGGAAAACAAGAGTCGTTATGCGATTCTGGGGATGCTGACATTAGGGCCGGCGTCGGGCTATCAGATCAAGAAACTGATGGAGCAGAGCACATCCAACTTTTGGAGTGAGAGCTATGGGCAGATTTACCCTATCTTGAAGCTGCTCACAGAGGAGGGTCTGACCACCAGTCACACAGAGAAGCAGGAAGGCAAACCTGAGCGTAACATTTATACCCTGACCCGACAGGGCAAAGAGGAGTTGGTGAACTGGCTGGGGGAAGCAGTAGAGGAAGCTCCGGAACGTATGGAGCTTTTACTCAAGCTGTTCTTCGGCCAGCTCCTCCCTGTAAGCACAAATATCGCGCATATTCAGCGTTTTCAGGAGATACAGCGCAGCCTTCTGTGTAAATATCAGGGCATTGAAGCTTTCCTGCAAAACTGTGTGCAAGAGGAGGGCCAGGACGAAATCCAGTACGCCTATTCGCTGATCACCGTGCGCCATGGCATTTACCGCTGTCAAGCACTACTGGCCTGGAGCGAAGAAACGCTCGCAACACTACACAAATTGCAGGATAAAGAACAAGATGTAGCCCAGACGGGCATTTTTTAAAGAAGGAGACACGACTATGGCACAACTTATCCCAGGGCGTTTTACTGCCCAGCGCGACGAGTCGTTTGTAGTGTTCATTATTGGTATGCGTGTCAATAAAATCTTTGCTTTGCGAAAATGGATCATGACGGCCAGGGCGATGGGACCGATGCTGCGCACACTCTACCAGCACCCTGAGAAAGGCTTTCTGGGCGCACAAACGTTTCTGAACTGGCGCGGCGTTACTACTGTGCAATACTGGCGTTCATTTGAGGATCTGGAAAAGTTTGCTCACGACAAAAATGACCCTCATCTGGAACCCTGGCGGCGTTTCAATAAGCTGGTTGGCACGGATGGCAGCGTGGGCATCTGGCATGAATCGTACCCGGTAGAAGCTGGAAAATACGAGTGCGTTTACAACAACATGCCCGTCTTTGGCCTGGCAAAGGCGACAAAACATGTCCCTGCCGTTGGGCACCGTGAGACCGCGCGGCGGCGCCTGGGCGGTGAGAACGAGCCTGCCGTGCCAACACCTGCTCAGACTATTTGAGAAAAGAGTTCTGAATAAGACGTCGAGTGCTAGCGTGGTTGCATGCGTATGGCGCCGTCCAGTCGAATCACTTCGCCGTTGAGCATGGTGTTTTCGATAATATGCTTTGCCAGGGCCGCGTACTCGTCGGGGCGTCCCAGGCGCGGAGGAAAGGGAACCTGCTGGCCCAGGGAGATACGTGCCGGCTCGGGCAGCCCTGCCAGCATCGGAGTCTCGAAGATGCCGGGCGCGATGGTCATGATGCGAATGCCGTAGCGTGCCAACTCGCGTGCAATGGGCAGTGTCATGCTCACGATACCCCCTTTGGAGGCCGAGTATGCCGCCTGCCCGATCTGCCCATCGAAGGCGGCGACCGAGGCGGTGTTAATGATAACGCCACGTTCACCCTCGGCGTCGGGCTTGTTCTCGCTCATCGCGGTGGCAGTCAGGCGGATCACATTAAAGGTCCCGATCAGGTTCACGTTGATGACCCAGCTGAACGACTCCAGACTGCTCGGTCCGTTTTTGCCCAGCACGCGTTCGGCGGTCCCGATGCCTGCGCAGTTGATGGTGACGTGTAGCGCGCCGAAGCTGTCTAATGCCGCCTGCACCGCCGCCTTAACGCTGGCCTCGTCGGTGACGTTGGTCGACACGAATTGCGCCGCGCCGTCCAGTTCGTCGGCCAGCGCCTTCCCTGCCTCGCTGTTGAGATCAGCGATGATCGCCTTCGCACCTGCCTGTGTCAGCAGGCGCGCACACGCCGCACCGAGGCCGGATGCGCCACCTGTCACGAGGATACCTTTGTTTGTGAGCTCCATTGTTACTGCCTTTCTTCTTTGCTTTGTTTAAGCAACCACGTGTAGAGTTGTTGGTTGGCATATGTGCGCGTCCACGCGTCGTGATCTACGTCGGGGTAGATGGTGAATTGTACATTGCCGCCACATGCCTTGAGCCGCTCGACCATCTGTTCGCTATGCTCTACAGGTATAACGATGTCATTGGCACCGTGAAATGTCCAGACCGGCACGTCTTTGAGCGCGTAGACCGCCGATGGGTCGCCTCCTCCACAGATTGGCGCGATGGCCGCGAAGCGCTGCGGATAGGCGATTGCCAACCCCCAGGTTCCGTAACCGCCCATACTGTTGCCCGTGACATAGATGCGATCGGCGTCAATCGCATATGAACTCTTGATCTCGTCGAGCAACATGCCGAGCACGTGCAGCTTCGTCATCCAGCCCTCGAATAGTGCGCACTGCGGCGAGACGACGATGAATGGAAATTTCTGCCCCTCTGCGATCAGTTTCGGCGGCCCGTGGCGCTTGACCTGCTCCAGGTCCGCGCCGCGCTCGCCCGAGCCGTGCAGATAAAGCAATAGCGGCCATGCTCGCTGTGGATCGTACTCCTCTGGCATGTAGAGCAGGTAAGGGAGCGAGACAGGGACGGTGACCTGCCCCTGCAGGATATGTGCCTGTTGTGTGTTGTCCATAATGATATACCCTTGGAGCGAAGCGAAAACGTAGATGAGGCCGGCTCTCCCCCTGTGCCGAATGGGAAGCCTATACAAGCATGGCAGGGAGATAGATCTATCATGGCCTTGTCTATTTTCCTATCCTATCGTATCGTTCAAATAGCGTTCTCTTGTGGAGTACCCTATCTATGATAACACTGCCTTTCAACATGTATGTATACGCGTTGATTGCGGTGAACACTCTGCACACCGCACGGGATCACCTGTGTGTGGCCCTGGCCGGCAAGATACCGCTTAAATGATGGACTGCGATGAAAAACAGCGCGGTCCATCATTAAGCGACAGTCCTCATTGGGACAACGATAGGTCCGTTTCCACAGCGGCATGGCTTGCTTGTGCCCACAACCGCTACAGGTCTTTGACGTCTCGCGTTCATCTATCAGAATCAACTCTTTCCCATACCGCACACACTTGTAGACCAACATCTGCACAAACGTGTACAGCCCCCAATCGTTGTACACCGCCCGGTTGCGATGCCGGTTCTTCTCCTGATATGCGTTGGTGCCCGTCTGCCGTTGGGAAAGATCTCCGACTACAACGGTGCTCTCAACCACTTTGTGGGCAATGAGATGGGATGCCTTATGCTTACTGTCACGGTGTTTGTTGCGCTTCTGTTGTGGAGTATATCATTACACAACACTCGGGCGTGGCATAAACGTTGCTGGGAGTGGCTCCCAGTGCCAGCACCATCAGTCGGCTCAACCGCGATCTGGAGCAGCAATTCACCGCTTGGCGCGAACGCCGACTGCAAGAGCACTGGCGTATTGTCTATCTCGATGGCGTACATTTCAGCATTCGTCATGGAGACAAGGCTGATGCCACCATCATTTTAACCGCATCAGGGGTTGATTTGGCAGGAAACAAAGAGGTTCTGGCTCTGCGAGCCTGCGCCGAGGAAGACAAAGTAGGCTGTGTCTTTGTAGCATATCCTGGCACCATCTCATGCTCACAAGCCGATTGAGCACAAACAGACGGTGTTTTGTCCGGTAGCATCTTTTGGCAGCGATTCCGGTTGTCTTTCTCCCCGAAATACGCCCTGCTTGTTGGGCAACGCGCCACAGACTTTGACTGTTCCTGAAACGGTCGCCTCACAAACTCCGCCCAAACGAACCAGACGCGTTGGGGCACATCCGCCGAAGCGGTAGCCAGTCGGTGAATGCGAGGCCGAACAGGAGACATGAAGAGCAAGGACATCATGGAACATGGTGTGCTCAGGAGCATTGGGATCGGGGTTTCTGTTGCACCCATCTAGCGAATTTGTGACGGCAGTGTGATGGTGCCATCCCCTTTTGTGATTGAGCGGTGAGACCGGTGTTCTAGACCATCATTAGGAACTTTTGAGATGGGCGAGAGCAAACTCGCCCGAGCATGTTCAGCAAAGAGATGACCCAATGAAAACGATTGAAGACAAACAAACGGCCACACCGTTGCAGACGACGGCTCCGGCCAAGATTGAAAGACGATATGATGTTGATTGGTTGCGGGTGGTGGCCGTCTTCTCGGTCATCGCTCTGCACAGTGCAGTCATCTTCTCGTCTGGTCAGTTTAACGTCAAGCACGTCCAGCCCTCTTTGACCGTGGATACCATCCAGACCTACCTTTCTGTCTGGATCATTCCGTTGCTCTTCGTCCTCGCCGGAGCTGCAACCAAGTTCGCGCTGGACCGGCGAACGCCCAAAGAATACTGTTCCGAGAGGGTGAAACGTTTGCTGGTTCCGCTTGTCATCTGGTTGTTTGTTCCAGCGATCGCCGCCACCGTCTTTGGCTGGGACTTCCTTTTCCAGCTCCCAGGAAACCCCCGTCTCGCCTTCACGGTCGTCGGAACCGGTCATTTATGGTTCATCGGATATTTGTTCGGGTTCTCCCTGATCGCGCTCCCTCTCTTCGTCTTCCTGCGCAAACCGACTGGAGTGCGAATCATCTCCTGGCTTGCCAACATTTGCGAGAAACCTGGGGTGATCTTTCTTTTAGCGATTCCATTGATGGAAATATCCCCCGCAGACAACGACAACCTCCTCCTCCAACTTTTCTACCTGTTCTACTTCATCTACGGCTTCATCATTTTTTCCGATGCTCGCTTCGGACGCGCCATCGACAAGCAGACCTGGTACGCTCTGGCGGCTGGAATAGCCCTGGTCATCATGATTATGTTCATGGCGGAAACCAAAATGCACATCGATAGCAGGGTAGACAGAATCCTTACGGTATTCAACCGCTGGTGCTGGGTCATCGCCTTCCTCGGACTGGGTCATCGCTTCCTGAACCGGACCAACCGAGTGCTGCGCTACCTGACCGAGGCTTCTTATCCGATCTACATTCTCCATTTCTTGATACTTGCGCTGATCGGCTACTACATCGCCGGACTGGGCTGGCCCGTTGAGCTAAAGTACCTGACCATCCTCAGCCTGGCTGTCGCGGCGACGGTGTTGGCTTACGACCTCCTGGTGAAGCGGACGAATGTCACCAGGGTCCTCTTCGGGATGAAACCAAAGAGGGCATTGACCCCAAGGAATGCTAGTGCAAATAGGAAAAGGAGAAGAACCATGAATATCTCAGATGTCATGGAACGTCATCAAAGTGAAAGTACCATGACAAAACTAGCAAGATTGCTGCTCATCTGCGGTATCCTCTCTTCGCTGCTTCGTGTCGCTACCGACATACTTGCGGCCATGTGGTATCCGGGTTACAGCTACATTGATCAAACTATGAGCCAGCTGGCGGCGATCGGAGCTCCGACCAGACCATTCCAGATTGCTCTTCTCGCCGTGTACGATGCGCTTGTGATCGCATTTGGAATAGGCGTGTGGGGATCGGCTGGTCGAAAGCGCTCCCTGCGCGTCACGGGAATTCTGCTGGTCATATTCGGGGCCATCGGACTCGTGGAGTTGCCGTTCCCCCAAACGGCTATGCAGTTGCACGGAGGGTTAGCCGCCGAAACCATGCACATAATCGTCACGAGCGTGGGCGTTCTCTTGATAGTGCTGTTCATCGGGTTCGGGGCGGCTGCACACGGGAAGGGCTTTCGCCTCTACTCGATCGCGACGATCCTGACTCTCCTCGTCTTTGGCGCTTTGGCGGGTCTGCAGGCTCCCCAAGCCGCGCAATTTTCGGCCCCATGGATGGGAGTCCTAGAGCGCGTGAGCTACTATTCCTACCTGCTATGGATACTGGTATTCGCCGTCGTTCGCTTACGTGTTGTAGGGAAAGAGTCCCAAGATCACATCAATCACAGCATGAAGGGCCTGCAAGTGTGAAATTGACCAAAAGATAGGTTGTACCATAGAACTGAGGCTGAACTTAGGTATAAAGCGGCACGAGACGGCTCTTGTACACCGCTTGAAGACGTTCGCCTTGTTGCCATGAATACGAAGCCTCGCGAGATGCTCGACATCTGAAAAAGCCTTCTCGACATCCGAGAACAACCTGTTTTTAGGCGCAGGAAAGAAGAAAAAGGGCAAGCTTAGCCTCAGTTCTATGGTACATACTACCTTTTCGTCAAAATCGCACTGACGTTCGATGTCGCCCAGGCGACAGGAATGATCATGAAAATTGATTGCGCAATCTGTTTTGCATCCTTCGGGACCTATTTTCGAAGGACAGGCCAATGCGACCTCTCTGAGGAGTTCCTCTTTAATGAAGTAGGCCGTTGGCGAGGTACCATTGCTGGCCCTGCTCCATCGGCCTCTTCCCGAACCACACAGGACCGTTTCCGTGTCATGTGGCTCTCCAGTAGAAACATTCCATCGGTTCAGAATAAACACATCTCGTGCTCTTCCCCAGAAGAATGTTTCTTCCTGCGCTGCTTCCCCCTGTAGACGACCTTCTCGTCTTCGCCTTCAGAGGCGTGACTCTCACGAGTAGTATCAGCGTAAAAGAAAACCTGGCGTACCTCATTCCTAACGTGCCCTCCCCCTGAGCGCTGGAACTACAGCGGTGTTGCATTGTTCATGCATTCTATTAAGGATACCGTGACTCCCTGGTGATAACACTCAACTACACGGCATTGCCATTGTGGGATGCTCTCTTGTTGCGACTTGCCACGGGTGTTAGACTCTCTAATATACCTATAAATTATAGAAGGAATGCCAATTTGGAGATGAAACAGGGGCGCGCACGCCTGCTTGAACGGCAGGTCGAGCGTCTGCGAAAACGTATAGATCTGCTAGAGGAGCACAGTAACCGCTATTCATGGGCGCGCGTGACCATCTTTTTAGGTGGACTCACACTGGCGGCGCTGGCTTTCTTCTTTGTGAATAGATGGATAGGGATAGCCGTGGCAGTGGTCGCCATCGTGCTCTTTACGCTGGTGGCGCGCTGTCATGATCGCATCGAGCGCAGCCTCGCCCGGCACCGGATACTTGCCTCGATCAAGGCGACGCAGATTGCGCGTGTCCGCCTGGACTGGGAGGCGATCCCCGCTGCTCCCACAACCGCTCCCATTGTGGATCATCCCTTTGAGATCGATCTCGATATCAGCGGACCGCGCTCACTTTACCAATTGCTCAATACGGCGGCCTCGCGTGAGGGCGGCCAGCGTCTCCTGGACTGGCTGTTAAGTACGACGCCGGATCTGCAGGAGATCCGCCGCCGTCAGACGCTGGTGCGCGAGCTGGCACCGCTGATACTCTTCCGCGATAAGCTGCTGATGAACTCCCTATTGGCCTCACGCCGTGCCTCCGAGCAACTGGAGGGTAACCGCCTGTTGCGCTGGTTGGCAATGCAATCTCAGTCCACATCTCTGCTGCTTTTACTGCTGGGCGCGTCAGCGCTGTGCGTTGTGACCGTTGTGCTGATTGTCCTGAACGTCTTTTTTGCCTTTCCTTATTACTGGCCGCTATCTATCGTCGCCACGCTGGCCCTGTTCTTTTCGACGGCCCATCTGCGCGGCGACCTGTTCGGAGACTCGTACTACCTGCGCGACGCCTTCGCGACGCTGAGCACGGTTTTCGAATACCTGGAGCGCTATCCCTACGGGCGACACCAGCACCTCAAGAAACTGTGCGAGCCCTTCTTCGCGGACCGCGCCTCGCGCCCTTCGCTCCTGCTGACGCGTACTGCCCGCATCGCATCCGCTTCGACCCTGAAAAACAATGGCATCCTCTGGCTGCTCGTGAACGCCGTCGTGCCGTGGGACGCGTACTGCGCGTATCGTCTGCAACGGTACAAAGCGCAGATCGCCGCGTGCCTCCCGCTGTGGCTCGATGTCTGGTTCGAGCTGGAGGCGCTCTGCTCCCTGGCAACCTTCGCATACCTGAATCCGGACTATACCCTGCCCGATGTCCTGCCTGCCACCATTCAGAGCGGGCAGAGTGTCTTCAGCGCCGCCGATGTGGGGCACCCACTGATCCCACCAGAAAAAAAGGTCACTAATAGTTTTGTGATCAACAATCTGGGCGAGGTCGATATCATCACAGGCTCGAATATGTCCGGCAAGAGTACGTTTCTGCGCACGCTGGGTGTCAATCTCTGCCTGGCCTATGCGGGCGCGCCTGTCAACGCGACTACGCTGCGCACCTCGCTCTTCAGGATTTTCACCTGCATTCGCGTCAGCGATTCGGTGACTGATGGCTATTCTTACTTTTACGCGGAGGTGAGGCGTCTCAAAGCCCTGCTGGTCGAACTGGCGTACGCGGACCAGTTGCCACTGTTCTTCCTGATCGACGAGATCTTCAAGGGGACCAACAACCGCGAGCGCCTGATTGGGAGCCGCTCATATGTGCGCGCCCTGATCGGGGGCAACTGCGCCGGGCTGATCTCCACGCACGATCTGGAACTGGTCCACCTGGCCGATGCGCTGCCGGAGGTCGCCAATTATCATTTCAGGGAAGATGTGGTCGATGGGCATATGGTCTTCGATTATGTCCTGCGTCCCGGACCCAGCCCGACAACCAACGCGCTGAAGATCATGCGTATGGAGGGCCTACCGATCGAGGAGAACGATGAGACAGTCAGTTCAACATAGCCATAATCTGGCGAATCGATTTGATATGATTCTGCATCTCAGTACGATCCTTCGCCGTCGGTGCAAGTTCCAGGTAGATCGTCAGGTCATGCAAGGCGCGGGCGTAGTGCTTGAGCTGCAGGTGGACGACGCCGCGATCTCTGCGCTCATGGGCCATCTGAGGCATGAGCAGGATCAGCAGGTCGCAGATGGGAAGCACGCGCGCGTAATCTTCATCGCGTAGATAGATGTGTTTGAGATTGTTGAGCATACGGTAGAGGAACTGACGGTGCGTGACCGCTGCAAACCAGTGTGCGTGCAGCTTGATGCGTCCTCCCGTGATCTGTTCCGCCAGGTGCCGAATGTGTTGTTTGCATTCCTGCTCGCTGAAGAACAGGCCGCCCTCAAAGGGATCGATATAGATGCCGCGCTCCGCCAGGCGACATCTAACCATAAAGTGATACGGCAGGCCGACGCCCTCGATCTGTATTCCGACGCGCCGTGCAACCTCTATATAGAGCAGCGAAAGCGTGATAGGGATGCCCGTCCGTTCTTCCAGGACGCGGTTGAAGAAGCTGTTATCAGGATTCATATAATCCGCGTGGTTGCCATGAAACTGTTCCTCTGTAAAAAGCACCTGGTTCAGGGCCGCCAGTGCAGCCTCTCCGTCGATCTCTTCCGGCGTTCCCTCCTCGTGCGGCGGTAATTCGAGCAGGCTGCGCACTCGACCTGCCAGCAAGTCGAGTTGCGCCATGTAAGGCGCCATATCGAGATCCGGGTATGCGATGCTCGCGATCAGTAGCGCCCCCTGCGCCAGGTCAATGGCCGCGTCATCTCCTGCTATCAGAACCTCAAATGCTCGATATGTGCGCTGTTGAGCTGTCTCTTTCGAAAATCTCTCCGCCATACTCTGGGCATTTAACCATAAAACCGCTTTAAGCGCAAGTTTTTAACGGTGGAATGGTCATTTCTCCCGATATATACAAGCGGCGATGGAAGGCGCGCCATATCGTCGCCTTCCAACTCAACGCTCTCGCTCAGCCTCTTGCATCCTCTGCAGACGTTGCCCCTTTCCCGCGAGCGGTCGGTTCTGTATACTGGGCGCGAACGTAGCGCTCTGTGGTGATACCGGCTTTTTGCGCCGGGCAGGGGGAACGGGCGTCTTCTGTATGGCTGACGCGCCTTCCCTATCCATTGCCCCAGTGTTTGCCGCCATGTGTTGTCCTACTCGTAGCGTTTCGCTCACTCCTATCGCCTGCAGTAGACGCCTGATCTCGGGAAATTCGCGGTATGAGGGAGGCAGGCGCAGAAGATTGCCTGCCCGCCGCTGCTCCAATACACTGCTCAGGTCATTAAGCGCTTTTGTCAGGCGTTGCACATAGTTATCAGCCCTCTCCGTGCGCAAAAGCCTACCCGCCATCAGGTTGAAACTCCCCGCCAGCGAGAGTAATTCGCCGGATCTGATCTGGGCGCGTGCTCGCACGTTGCCGTTGGCCAGTTGTGCGTGCACCTCTTTTAGATGTGTGATGCCTTGCTCCACATAATAGCTCCACAGCCGATCAGCGTCCATCCGAGTTGCTCTCGGTCTACCCATGGCTCGCCCTCTTCATTAATGGATAGCTGCCTGATTGCATGCACTACAAATAAAGTGACACAACCTCCAACGAGGGCGCCAGTGAATTGAGAGAATTGCCATATGCTCCCTCCCAGGTGAAACAGGACGAAACAGGATAGCACAGCTCCCAATCCTATCAAGGAGCTTGTTATTCGGTAAAGACGTGAACGCATGTACATCTTCCTTAGCATAATGCTGTATGAAACAGCTTTTTCTGAAATAGAACTACAAATTGTGTAACACTCTATTCAACTATCTGCCTGCAAATATATGCTGAAACAATAACATATCGATGTGCTCATTTTGCAATTCTAATGGTGAATATATCCAAATGTACTAATAGCAAGCAGATATAAAAATAAATGATGCCATATTTCATTTTGCTTGTATAAATAGCGACCCGTCCAGAATGGACGGGTCGCAATCATAGAAAACTTGCTATGGGCCGACAGGTGCTAGACCGCTGTTGCTTGCTCCGGTGGTGTCTGCTTCTTCGGTTGCTCCAGTCTCTTGCCCATCGCACGGGTAGCGGCCATCCACGCACGCACGAAGAGCCAGATGGCGATTATGGCAACGCCTGCCAGCGAGATCCACATGATGATGAGCGCCGCTGTCGGCTGCGAACTGCTGGTGACGGCGGCGCCGAATCCTGCAAGGTAGCCCTGGCTGGCCGCCTCGACGGCGAAGACCAGTGGCAGGTAGTAGAGCGTTGCGCCCAGTACGAGAAACGCCGTTGCGATGCGATACGCGGTTATGTCATCGTCTACCCTGCGCGTGAGCTTGACTGCCAGGGCGATGAGCAGACATAACGCTGCGATCGGACCCGTGATCGGGAGCGCCAGGCCGGCTACGATGTTTGGCTGGAAGAAGATCCAGCTCAGCGCGAAGGTGATCAACAGTACTGCGTCGCGCATGAGTATGTAGGACATCCACCAGACATCCGCGCCGAGCCGTAGACCTTCGCGGCGGAGCGTGCGCAGCACATAGGGGCGCCCCAGGTGCAAGATCAGGGTCATTGTCCAGAGCGCTGGAAGGAATGCAACTATAGTAGCTATCATCCATTGTGAGCCACCCTGTACCAGGGCATTGGTGATCGCGGTTGTGACGTCATCAGGTTTCATCTATCTTCCCTCGTTTCTTTCTTTGCTTCATCTTGCTGAACAAAATGCTAATCAGCGCCGGCTGTCGACTCCGGCACCTCTGGACGCCCACCTGTTCGTAAGGCGTAGCCTGTGGCGATCGCACCCATAATGGCTAGCAGTGCGACAGAGGCATAGCACATGCCGACCGCCCAGTTTGGGTTGGTATTAGTGACCAGGAAGTTGCTGATGTTGAGCAGGCCACCTTGCGCGACGCTATTGGCCTGGACACCCAATAGATAAGGCACGAAGTACAAGATCGCTCCTATGGCGAGAAAGATGCTGGTGAGACGATAGGCCCGTAGATTGTGGTCGGGGTCGCCCATAAGCTTGACGAGCAGGACCACGAACAGCGATGCCGCCGCCAGTCCACCTGTCAGTGGAAGCGCGTCGGTGGTTACGACGTCCGGGAAGAAGAACATAAAGCTCATGACGACGCCCGAGACTATTAACAGGTCGCGCAGGGCTACGTAGATGAGCCACAGAAGATCCGCTCCCAGGCGCAGTGTGAAACGATCGATCATATCGAGAATATAGGGCCGGCCCAGGTGCAGTCCCAGGATCGCGAGCCACACAATAGGCAGGACTGCGGCAAGCGTCCCCTCTAAGAATTGCTCGCCACCTGCATTAATGCCACTGATGATTGCGTTGGTAAGATCTTGTGGTGACACTGTCACACCTCCTTGTATATGGATGAAGGCGCGCCTTTGCAGACGCCCATTCTTCCAGCTAACGGACGGCCTGAGCCTTTTCTCGGATCTCAGGTTGTATCACATGAATCGTGGGACAGAGCGTAGCCAGGTCGCAGCGTAAGCAGCGGCTCGCCTCCTGTCGCGCCTGCTTCTCTGAAAAACCACGTGCAAATTCGGTCGCGCGCTCCCGCGCCGCCGCGTTCGCCAGCGGCATGACCTCGCGCGGTATTGGACGCAGGTCCAGTTCGATGCTTCCTTCCGGCGGGAGCGTTGAGGCGATCTCCAGACCGTCTTCTGGCATCTCGGTCACGGCACTCGGTGGAAGCTTGCGCAGGTATGCGTGGACCGAACGCGCGGCCTGTCTGCCATGAGCCGCCGCGTGAATAATGGTCTTGGGACCGTAGGTGACGTCGCCTGCTGCGAAGACGCCCGGCGCGCCGGTTGCCAGTGTTTCTTTGTTCACCAGCAGGCCGCCCCATGCCGCTACCTGCACACTCGTTCCTTCGGGAAGGAATGAGGGATCAGGCGCCTCGCCAATTGCGACCAGGAGGGTTGAGAGCGGGAATTCAAACTCTGTTCCGGGAACAGGAACCGGGCGACGCCGCCCCTTCTCATCGGGCGAGGCCAGCTCCATCTTGATGCAGCGCACACTTTGTATATGGCCGTCTGCACCCAGAACCTGGATCGGGTTCGTGAGCTCGTGCAGCTCGATCCCCTCCTCAAGGGCCGCACGTATCTCCTCTTTCTGCGCGGGCATTTCGGCACGACTGCGTCGGTAGAGGATATGTACCCTGCTGGCTCCTGCACGCAGGGCCGAGCGAGCAGCATCCAGCGCAGTGCTGCCGCCGCCAACGACCGCCACATCGCCCGTCAGCGTTGTCGTAGGATCAAGGTTAAACTGTTTGAGGAACATCGTTGCTGGAATTACTTCTGCAAATGCGCCCTCGCCTGGAATACCCAGCAACTGACTCTGCTGTGCTCCGACCGCCAGCAGCACCGCGCTATAAGCCTTCTGCAGGTCGTCGAGCGAGACATCGCGGCCAATCGCAGTATTCAGGCGAATCTCGACGCCAAGCCCGGTAATGGCATCGATATCACGATTGAGTTCAACACGCGGCAGCCGATAGTCTGGAATGCCTACAGCCATCATGCCGCCAGCCACAGGCATGGCATCATAGATGGTCACGCCATAGCCGCGTCGCGCAAGATAGTAGGCCGCGCTCAGACCTGTGGGGCCCGCGCCGATTATGGCAACCTTCTCCGTACGACGCTTTTTGGGCGGCTTGATCCTGCGGCGTATCGGTCCACCGTGATCGGTTGCGAAACGCTTGAGATCGCGAATAGCAATCGGCTCATCGAACTCGCCGCGCCGACATACATCTTCACAGGGCGCAGTGCAGACGCGTCCACAGATGCTGGGGAAAGGATTGGGCTCGGCGGCGACCTCTAATGCCTCGCTGTAACGACCCTCAGCAATCAAGCTTACGTAGAGGCCCGCGTTCGTTCCGACGGGACACGCCGCCTGGCATGGAGCACGCAGATCCTCCTTGCGCTCGCCTAGCCAGCTCCGCCAGCTCTGCCATGTCTCTTTCCGTTCGGCAACGTGCCACGCGTGGTCCTCTCCCCAGGGCGTCTCGCCGGGTTCTTCGGGAGTCGCGCGCGTGTATGCATCGAGCGGCTGCCAGCCACCTTCGGCGGGAAGATAGGTCACAGGACCCCGCCGCGCATAGGCCGCTATCTGCGCACTACCCTCGATGGTAATTGCGTTGGTCGGGCATTCCTGTGCGCAGACCTGACAACCAACACACGCCGCAACCTGTACAGGCTTCAGCATCATCCACGGACGCTCCGCCCACTCCGCAGGAATCGGGCTCTGCCGCTCCCTGGCGGCCCCGATCTCGCCATTACCAGAGGGACGAGACATATCGAGACAGCGCACGGGACAGAGATCCATACATATTCCACAATTAATGCAGGCATGTTCATCTACCTGGAAACGATAGGCCATCTTGACCTCCTCTCGGAAACATCTATCACGTCCCCGGCGACTAAAGCGTCCCTTGCCGTTATCGTCGGTATACGCTCAATGTATAAAGAGTAGGGCGAAAGTGTCACAGGAAAGTCACAGGGAGGGGCTACGATATCACGTATTGGCTAAGTATATATATTTAATCTTACTGTGATTAATGATTATAGTTTGGAAAGATAAATTTATCTCTGCTGCTTCATTAAAGATAGATTAAATTGCAGAGAATGCCCACAGATCTGTGACGAGGAATTGCTGGTTGAGGGGACCCAAAAAAAATGAGAGGGAAGAAGCTGCTCCCCCAGAGCAGCCTCCTCCCCCTCCGGTAGATGTATGCTGCATCTACCTGGGCGCCCGTCTGTCACCCATGTGTAAAGTGTACCGGGGTGATATCACGTACCTGTCACATAGAGGTCATATCATATCACATCTCTTACACAACATATCTCCTATTATACTTAGTCCGCGCTTGCTGCCGCTGGAATGGCCTTCTTCTCCGCGCGTTTAAAGAACCTCACTCCGGTCATAGCCTGAATCAACGCCAGGTTTGCTACGATAACGACTATCAGGAGTAACGGCAGCAATGCATCCAGGTCGACAGCTTCATTATATGCGCCGCTTGGATCAATGCTGGGCACGATCCAGCCGCCCATGAAGAAGTGGAAATTGATATTCTGAAACGCTGCCGCGGCGGCTGCGAATATGGCCAGGACGCAGTACACCACGTATAGCGTGTGCTGCGCCTCACCGCGCATGCGCGGCCTGGACAGTAGTACGATCGCTCCGCTGACGAGCACGATGCCAATTATGATCTCGGACCATTCGATGAGATAGCCGAAGAAGGCGCTGTTGGGCAGCACCACCTGTTTTAAGAATAAGACATACCAGTCGTCCGGATTACCTTTAAAGCTGTCGGTCAGTGCCCCTGCCAGCCCCTGGGGAAAATTTCCCGCCGCCAATTTGTTGGCGCCGGACATGATCCACTCCCAGCCAAGAATTGCCTGAAGCGCCGCCAACAAATAGCGTGAAGTGCGTGTGAGCATTGGTGTGATTACCTCCTGCGAACTCCCAAGAACTGCCTGATCTTAGAGAGACCTTGTATCGTGAATCTACATCTGCAAATGCAATTATATTAATAAGTACCGTTTGCAGGTCACAAGCACGACACAAGCATAGGGTGTAATCATCACAGCTCTGTCACATCATCTTCATCTGATCCTGTAAAGAGTGGGAGAGTGATATGGAAGGTCGATCCTTTCCTTTCCTTCGACTCGAACCAGATACGCCCTCCGTGGCGCTCCACAAGCTCGCGACACAGGTAGAGTCCCAGTCCCGTTCCGCCAATACCGTATGCCCGGGCGTTGTCTGCGCGCACAAAACGACCGAAAACGCGCGCCTGCTGCTGAACAGGGATGCCGATGCCAAAATCCCGCACGCTGATGACAGCCATCTGCTGCCCTGCGTCTTCATCGATGGTGATCTCGACGGTCCCGCCTTTGGGACTGTACTTCATAGCGTTGTTCAGTAGATTGTTGAGGACCTGTTCAATGCGGCGCGGGTCGGCCTGGACGACGAGGTGTTCCGATGATGTAAGTAGCGAGAGTGTATGCTGCTCGGTGGTAATCTGCTGCCGCTTCATGACGCGCTGCAACATAGCAACGATATCGATCGGCTCCAGGTGGAGCTCCAGGCGCCCCGCCTGCAGTCGCGTTACGTCGAGCAGATCGTCGATCAACTCGACCATGCGCAGCGTGGCCTGGTCGATACCTTGCAGCGCCTCCATCTGCCACTCGGCCAGCTCCGGCCCCTTGCCCCGCGCCGTCTGAATGATGAGCGTTTGTGCGAAGCCTTTTAAGACGGCGAGCGGAGTGCGCAGCTCATGCGCCGCAATGCCGATAAAATCGTCCTTTAAGCGCTCGGCATCTTTCAGTGCCGTGACGTCCTGGTGGACGACGATCGCCGCCGGCTCGGTATCCCTGTCGGCGTGAAGCCCATCGAGGCTAAATGCGCGTGCATCCACCGTAACGGCGTTGACCAGGACAGGCAGGGCTATTCCGTTGGCGTGGCGAATCACCTCCTGATGATGGTGGATCGTCTCGAAGCTGCGTACGGCTCGCAGTGTCGCGAGCTGATTCGTCAGCAGTTCGTGCCCATCGTTACTGAACACACGGATGTTGTTCTGCTTGAGAAAATCGGCCATCGAAAGCCCTACCGGCCAGCTCGCTCCCCATAATGTGGTGGCCTCGCGATTGGCGAGTACCAGGCGTGCGTCGCGTCCACTTACAAGATAGACGCTGCTGGGTAGTTCGTCAAGAATCATCTGGAGCAGCGCCCGGCGGGCCTCCGTCTCGGCATGCTCGCGCCTTTCGGTCAGCAGACGCCGCACCTCGGTCACGTCGTGCCAGACAACGACCGCTCCCGCTGCTGTCGACGGCGCGTCGCCCGTCTCCTGTTCGTACTGCAAAGGACCGGAAGTGTTGATGATAGGACGAAGCGGCGAAGCATGCACGGTGTATGTGCGCAGCTCTTTGTTCGCGTCTTCCGTCGTGACCTCGCTGCTCTGCTCCTCTTCCCCGTTGAGCGCGTGCTGTGCCGGTGCATGCAGCATAGACTCGATTGTCTGCTGGCCGTTGGGAGATCTTTGCAGGTGCTCGCGCAGGCGACGCGCTGTGCCGTTCTCGCGTAAAATAGTCCCCTGCCGATCGACCAGGGTCACGCCATCGGCGATGCTTTCGAAGATGGCGTTCAACTCCTGTGCCCGCCTCTGGACCATGCGATACAGGCGCGCATTTTCGAGCGCGACCGCTGCCTGCGCCGCCAATCCCGCCAGTAACGCTTTGTCTTCTGCTGTAAAGCGGTTCGGTTCCGTGTGGCCTAGCAGCAGCCCCCCGCGCACATGTTTCTCGCGATCGAGCAGGGGCGCGCCGAGGAAGCTGCGCACGATCGGGTGCCCGCGTGGCACGCCTACGGAGCGCAGCCCTTCGCTCGGCGCGACACCGTGCGAGAAGGCAAACGCCGTATCCTTCGTCTGTTCCTCTTTCTTCTTTGTGCCTTTGCCCTGGCCCGTGTGCGTATGTACATAACTCAAAGCATCTGCTACAAGTACCGGGATGCCGTCGCGAAAAATAGGGGCGAGCAGACCCTCTCCGCCCAGCGACATATGTCGGAAGAGCTCTTCTTGCTCCTCCGTAACGCCTACTACAGCGGCCAGTTGGAAGAGATTGCCCTGGGAGGGCACGCGGGGCTGTCCCGCTTCGTCTACTGGGCGTAGCGTAAAGGCCGCGAACGTGGCGTCGGTCAGCTCACGGGCCGTCTCCGCAATCATGTGCAGCAGGCGCGTCTCGTCTAGTTCGCTCATAAGCGCAGTCCCCACGCGATTCAAGGCAGCGAATCTCTCAGCGCTCTGCCCGCTGGCCTGACGGTGTGTCATGCGCTCTCTTCTCCATCCGTAGGCTTTGCATCCTACAATAGTACTAACGATCTCACTGTTTGCGTGACCTGGCGGTTATGAAAACGTCTCTCTTTACAACGTATTTGTGCTTTTTCATTATAGCGTATAGCCGCTTTGTGTAGCAGGAAGAGATGCCGTAAATGAGCATCATACGGCCTTGAAGGCCGTTTGTGATGGGATTGTGACGATAGCTTCCCTTCTGTGCCTTGTCTGTGAGCCTTTATACCTATAATAAAACACAAGTCTGAGGCATAACAAGAGTACACCCATGAGTTATCGTCAACTTTTGTTTCAAAAGTTGACGATAATCAATAAGACAACGAGGGACCAGATGGAAGCACAGGATGAGCAGAGGTATGGTTCGGCTATGCCCGATGTGACGGCGGCGCTCCTCGACTTTGCGCGGCTCTCACAAGGTGTTGCCGCCTCCGAAGAGCCGGGCTTGATTGCTGCGGGGTTTCTAGAGCGCCTCCTGACGCTCTTCGTTGCGCAGAAAGGCGCCGTACTTCTCACAACTCAATACCTTAAGGCGTCAAAGTCGCCTGCTATGTCTTCCCTTCCGCCTCGAAAGCTGTTTCGTCCCTTCGCCCTGGCTGATATCAGTGAGGAGGAAGCGGTAGGCCTGCTGACGCATTTTTCTATGGATAGTCCCGATATTCAGGTACCGCCCGGCGAGCCCGGCTGGCTGATCTGCAAATTATCGGTAATGACTCCTCCTACAACCAACCAGGACGCAGTGACTCTGGCGCACGCCGACGCGCCCGCGAGTTCGACCCTCTTGCCTCTCTACGCTCTTGTGCTGCTCGGTTGGACGGTAAAGGATGAGTGCGTTCGCATCAACATGGTCGAGCGGGGGCGCATGATCATGCCGCTCGTCGCCGATGGGTTCGGGGCGGCGGTGCTCAATGTGCTGCAGGCGGAGCGCATCCATGAGCTTGAGACGATCTCCGATCGCCGGGCGCTACGCGAGATGGAGTTGCTCAAAGCCGAACTCCTGGCGACCGTGAGCCACGAATTGCGCAGTCCACTCGCCTCCATTAAGGGCTACGCCGCTACATTGTTGCGCCACGAGCGGCGCATCTCGCGCGAGGAGCGCCACGAGTTCCTCCTGGCGATCAACGAGGCTAGCGATCGCCTGGAGGTGGTGATTGACCGCCTGCTGGAGGTCTCCCAGTTGGAGACCGGCACGATTATGGTGGATCGTGCCTCCGTGAACCTGACCCACCTGGCGCACGAGGCGATTATCGCCCTGGAAGAACGCCTGGTCAATGGGCAAGACGATAAGCTCAATGCTATCACCAGCGAAAATAGACGCTTCACCTTCACTATTCGCGTCGAGGACGCCCATGGCCGCCAGATGCATGACGAGCCAATCATACAGGCGGATCGGCTACGTTTGCGCGAGGTGCTTGACAACCTCCTGGAAAATGCTATTAACTATTCTCCAGAAGGTGGAGCGATCGAGGTGCTGATACGACCAATCCTGCCTCAACGTCATAAAGAGCGCGAAAAGGCGAACGGCCAGGAGGGTAAAGCAAAGAAGGCTGCCAGCACGCGCCCTTCATTGGGCTGGGATCAACATATGATGGAGATCAGTGTGCGCGATGAGGGCATCGGTATCCTGCCTGGACAGTTGAAGTCCATTTTTGATCGCTTCCATCGCGTAGATACTCGTCTTACACGTGAAGTCAATGGCCTTGGCCTGGGATTGGCAATCTGCAAACACATCGTTGAGTTACATGATGGTATGATATGGGTGGAGAGCGAGTTTGGCAAAGGAAGTACGTTTCACGTATGGCTGCCGATGGATAGCGATAACGAGTAGTAGCCAGTTCAAGCATTCGAAGGATTGTTTACCATGCCTGCGAAGAAAACCACTATACTAACGGCGGATGATGACCCTCAGCTTCTCCGCCTCGTCGCGCGTAATCTCCAGCTCGAGGGCTACGATGTGATCACTGCTAGCGATGGCAAACAGGCCCTCGAACAGATTGAGACGCGCATTCCCGATCTTGTCCTGCTCGATGTCATGATGCCGAAGATGGATGGCTTCGCCGTCTGTCATCGTGTGCGCGAGTTCTCTGCGGTCCCGATCATCATCATTACCGCGCGTGGACAGGACCAGGATAAGGTGAGGGGTCTCGATCTGGGCGCCGATGACTATCTCACCAAGCCCTTTAGCGTGGATGAACTGCTCGCTCGCGTACGTGCGGTTCTCCGCCGGGCACAGTTTACGACGAACGAACAGGCGCACTCCCTGCGCACGACGGCGACGATCGGCGACCTGGCGATCGACTTCGCTCAGCACCTGGTGATGATGGGCGGCAAAGAGGTGGTGCTGACGCCAACGGAGTATCGCATCATCTCCTATCTCGCCCAGAACGTTGGCCGCGTTGTGACTCAGGATCTGCTCCTGGAGCACGTCTGGGGCTCCGAATATGTTGGCGAGGGCCATATGCTCCAGGTGAACATCAATCGCCTGCGCCGCAAGATTGAGCCCGATCATGCCCATCCGCGCTATATCCTGACAAAAGTGGGCATCGGCTATCTCCTTGCCTCCCAACCCGATGTGCCTGCCACAAGGTAACAATGATCCACAAAAAAGCAGGGCAACTATCGCCCTGCTTTTTTCTAGCTACCCGCCAACATTTTTCTCTCGCTTTTTTGTAACCCACTAATATTGTGATGAGCCTGTACGTAGCCTGCCTGTGTTGTGATATACCAGTGATGTAGATCAGGAGCCGTGTGATACTGCTGTGATTGCTTCGCCCTATGCTTTGACAAGAGAAAATGAACCAGGTGTTCCTCTATTTTTTCGGGGGGAGCGCAATAGTAATAGTATGGAGAATGACTCATGGCGATTCAAGAGCGTGATACGCAAAATACTGCTAGTACCACTCGAACTCCTCCTGATTCTACTGCAAACAAGGAACAGAGTACGGTGGTTGTACCGGGACCGTATAGGGTGCCCAATTATCCCTGGTGGCAGGGTGTAACATCGCCGCTGGGCATACTGTTTCTATCTATTCTTGTGATGGTAGCGGTCCTGTTTTTTAGCATAGGCTCCTCTCTGGTCGGTGGTTCCTCTTCGAGCAGCACGACTGCTGCGACCAGCTCTTCTAGCTCGTCGATGAGCTCCAGCACGGCGACAACGACGACGACCGCGAATGTGCCTGCCGCGACCCAGAGCTACGGCAACCAGCCTGCAAAGTATGTGGTGGAAGCTAATGGCGCGAAGCACTTCACACTTACGGCTAAGCAGGTCATGTGGTCCCCCGTTAAGGGCATGAAGCCTGTGCTCGCCGATACGATCGACGGAACCGTTCCTGGTCCCGTCATCCACGTAACCGCCGGCGATCATGTGATTATCACCGTGATCAACCACCTCCCGCAGGATACCTCTATGCACTGGCATGGTCTGACCCTACCCAGCAGCGTGGATGGAGTGCCTGGCGTTGGTCAGCAGCCGATCAAGCCTGGGCAGACCTATACCTATGACCTGGGCATCATCCGCGATGAGGATGCCGGAACCCACTGGTATCACAGCCATGACAACGATCTGCAGCAGGTCACGGGCGGCTTCTATGGCGCGTTTCTCATCGATCCTCGCCCCGGTAGCCCGGAGGCCGCACATCCAATCAAGGCCGATGTCGATGTCGTCGATATCATCAGCGAACTTGGTGGCTACTATGTGATTAGCGGCAAGAGCTTCCCCGATACGCTGCCGATCCAGCTCAAACATGGACAGACCGTTCGCATCCGCCTGATCGGCGCGAGTGAAATGATGCATCCAATGCACCTGCATGGAGGCAGCTTTACTATCGTGGCGGAGGATGGTCACACCCTGTCATCTCCGATCACGAAGGATACCGTCCAGGTCGCCCCTGGTGAGACCTATGATCTGCTCTTCTACGGTTGGGCCGCACCTGGCAGCATCTATCCATTCCACTGCCATATCCTGTCTCACCTGATGAATCCTGGTCAGCCGATGACCGAGATGGGGGGACTGGTGCAACTGGTAGAGTACGCGAAAGCATAATAGACATTCCCACTACACGGGAACCATTTGAGGCCAGGGCACCGCACGCGTCAGCGTGGCGCTCTGGCCCTCATCGTAATCATATCGTGATAAGCTCATTATATACCGTGACGTGCTCGTGATACGTAGAGTATACCCTTATCTTTAGATACGCTCTGTTCACGCGCGGATATAGACAAGGCTATTCAGAGCCGGATGGGGCTTGCCCCCATCCGGCTCGGGGAGCGTGATAGGGCAAAGGAGCAGAGTTCGTGGGAAAGCGGATGGGGGCAAGCCCCATCTCTACTGAATAGCCCTGCGGATATAGACCTGAAAGGAGACAATGGTATGTTTAAGCGCGTTCTTGTGCCTCTGGATGGCTCGGCGCGCGCTGAGCGTGCTCTCGCAGTTGGCGCGCGTATCGCGCGTAACTCTGGTGGATCGCTGCTCTTATTGCGCGTGGTTGGTACATCAATCGAATTCTGGCCCTACCAGGCTCCACAGCCCGGCCAGGCGCAGCGCACCGTTGATGCGAGCCTGGAGGAGGCATCGAAATATCTAGCCTCTACCGCTGCTACCCTGGAAGGCGTACCGACAGAGACGATGGCCCTGTTTGGTCCTACCGCTTCTACAATACTCTCGGTTGCATATGCACACGATGTCGACCTGATCGTGATGTGTAGCCATGGCTATACAGGTGTGACACGTTGGATTATGGGCAGCGTCGCCGAAAAGGTTGCACGCCACGCCATGGTCCCGATCCTGATTCTGCGCGAGGGCGGCCCTCTGCCCACTGGACCACACCCCGATGCTACCCAGCCTCTGCGTGTGCTGGTCCCGCTCGATGGTTCGGCCCGCGCTAAGGCCGCTATCGAACCCGCCGCGCGCCTCATCACCGCCCTGGCGGCACCCGCTCAGGGAGCACTCCACCTGATGCGCGTCGTGCGACCGCCAGAACCGGAATACGCCGACCTGGCTTATCTCGATTCTGTGGAGAGAGAGCACGTTCTGCATAAGGCGAAGAAATACTTGAGTTCGACGATAGAGCATATCCGCGAGGGCTTGATCTCACAACAGATTGCGGGACTCGGCCTGACCATCACCTGGTCTGTGGCTGTCGATGTGGATATCGCCAGCGCTATTATCAGGGTGGCCGAGAATGGTGAGGATGCTGAAGGCTCGGGCGTCTTCGGTGGCTGCGATATCATTGCGATGGCAACCCACGGCTACGGTGGCCTGCAACGCTGGGCGATGGGGAGCATCACCGAGCGTGTCTTAAACGCTACCCGCCTCCCGGTTCTGATCGTTCGACCCGCCGATATGATCGATCGCAATATGATGGGCAGGTCGATATCCTCGATAGTACAGGGATAATACAGGTCGCTAGATTTTTGGTAGAGACGTGCTTGATCCATTTCTTTTTTGATCGGGCGCGTCTCTACTTTTGAATTGAGAAACTTCATGAAGTTTCTCGCTTAATCACAAAAAATAGATAATCCTTGTTTCGTTTTATCGTGTGTGCTAAAGTAGATGTTATCGAGTTATTGCAAATTTCTTATTTTTATTGTATCTCTTCAGGTCCCCTCGCCGCCTGCGGCGGCTCGCCTGAGTTGGTGTGGGTGGCGGGGTTTGCGGCCCCGGGCCGCAAACCCCGCCACCCACACCAACCCCCTTGTGAAGCGCCTTTGGCGCTGATGAGTCAGGAAAAAGAGTCCTGAATAGTTACTTTTTATTAACCTTATTTCTCTACTAAGGAGAATCTCCCGTTGCAGGGATACCTGGAAATATATAGGGATAAGAAATATATAGGGATAAAAGGAAGAGAGACAGATGGAGAAGATGCAAAGACAATCAGGCGACGAGAGGCGCCCCGCCCAGCCAATCGTCTCCAGAGGTTCGTCAGACTCCTCCAATAGGCAGCCTCTTGATGAGAATGGTACGCCTCTCATTGGACGCGAACAGGAAATTCAGGCCGCCTGTGCCTTGTTGAGGCGGCCTGATGTGCGTCTGCTCACGATAGCGGGGGCTGGCGGAATCGGGAAGACGCGCCTGGTATTGCAGGTCATGGAGAGTGTGCAGCAGAATTTCCCGGATGGTGCCTATTTCATTCCACTATCTACTATTCACGATCCGGCGTTGCTTGTATCTACTATCGTTGGAGAGCTTGGCTTGCGCGGTACCACCCTTCTTTTCGACAGTCTGGTAGATTTTCTGCAGCGCGGTCGCTATCTACTGGTCCTCGACAATTTCGAGCAGCTGGTGGAGACCGGACCCGTTCTCGTGGCGCTGCTCTCTACCTGTCCGCACCTCAAGATTGTAGTAACGAGCCGCGCTGTTCTACGTGTGCAGGGCGAGTACGAGTTTGTTGTTCCCCCGCTGACCCTGCCCGATCTCGATCACCTGCCAGATATTCAGGCGCTGGAAAATATCGCTGCGATTGCACTTTTTGTGCAGCGTGCCCGGCTTGCCAGCCAAAACTTCCATCTGACGACGGCTAATGCCGATACTATCGCGCGTATCTGTCATTGCCTGGATGGCGTACCTCTGGCGCTAGAACTGGCCGCCGCCCGTCTCAAGATCCTCTCCCCCCAGTCCCTTCTGAGTCGCTTGGAGCATCGCCTGGAGGTGCTGACCAGCGGTGACAATGATCTGCCTGCCAGGCAGCAGACGCTGCGCAACACGCTCATCTGGAGCTACAACTTGCTAAACGTGAACGAGCGCTGGCTCTTCCGCTACATGACGGCTTTCAGCGGTGGCTGCAACCTGGAGGCCATCGAGGCCATCTGTCTCTCTCTGGGCGGTACGTTGGTCGTCCTGGATAATGTAACTTCTCTGCTGGATAATAACCTGCTCTATCGCCGCGACATGGAGGATGAGCCGCGCATGTATATGCCCGAGACGATCCGCGAGTATGGCCTTGAACTGCTGACGGCCCGCGGCGAGTACGAGCAGGTTATGTCCGCCCATGCTGCATACTATCGCACCTATGCTGAGCAGGCTGAGGTGTCGCTGCGTGGACGCGAGCAGGCTCTCTGGCTGCGACGGCTGGAACTGGAGTATGGTAATATACGCGCGACCCTCTCATGGCTTCTGGAGCGAGGCGAGCTGGAGCCTGCGATGCATCTGGCTGCAACCCTGGGAGGTTTCTGGTTTTTAAGCAAATATGTAAGTGAAGGCCGCCATTTCCTTGCGCGCGCACTCAGCGACGCGCGCGCGGTCTCGCCCCCGACGAAGGCGAAGGCGCTCTATATCGCAGGACGCCTTGCCCTCTGGCAACATGATATCCCGCAGGCGATAGACTTCCTGGAGGAGAGCTCGCGCCTGTTGCGCAGCCTGCATATCGAGCCTTTGCTGGTAAGCTCGCTAAGCCTGCTCAGCAGTGCGGAAAACCATCGCAACCGGTTTGCTGCCGCCGACGCGTTGTATGAGGAGGCGCTCGGTCTCGCGCGCGCAGCCGGTGACTCAAGAGGAACAGCGCAGATCCTGATGGCGCAGGGTATTATGCTTCTTTTTCGCGGCGAGTTCGCACAATTGCGCTTGCTCTGCAAGGAGAGTATGGAGCTGTCTCAGAGTGCAGATGACAGGTGGATGGTCGCCATTAATCTGCATATACTGGGTTGGGCCGCTGCTACCCAGGGAGAATACGCGGTGGCCCTCCGCTATACTGAAGAGACGGTGGGAATTCTGAGAATGCTGCGCAATCCTGGCTTCACGGCGGAGGCTCTGACAGTTCTTGCCTATGAGATGATAGCTCTGGGTGAGGAGGCAAAAGCTCCTGCCCTGTTAGAAGAGGCCATGGCGCTCGCGCAAGAGGTGGGAGATAGAGTAGATATTGCGCAGGTATTGTGCGCCATGGGCTACCTGGCTTTACAGCAGGGTGATCTTGGACGCGCTCATACCCACTATGAGGAGAGCATGCTAACAGTATCTCAGGTGACGTGGCAGACGCTGGTGGTCAGGTACGTCCTTGCATCTTGTCTGGAAGGGAGAGGCGCCATCGCGCTCACTCTGGGACAGGCGGCATGGGCTGCACAACTCTTTGGCGCTGCGGAGGCGTTGCGCGCCATGTCCGGATATCGCAATTCCATCGGGACCGACCGGGCTTTCGTAGAGCGCTGCGTCGCGGCTCTACGTGTTCAGCTCGGCGAAGAGGCATTTAATACGCTCTGGAAACACGGGCAGATGTTAAGCCCTGATGAGGCGCTGGTCGCAGAAGGCCGCACCTCTCTCAGTGAACCTGTTCCCAGTGTGCCACACACACCCACAAAGCTGCCATTCTCCCTCTCTTCTCCCGATATTCTGACGCGCCGCGAAATTGAGGTGCTGCGTCTGCTGGCAGAGGGTCTGACCAACAAACAGATTACCGATCAGCTTATGATCAGTATGAGTACGGTCAATACGCATGTGCAGTCGATCTATACCAAGCTCGGCATCGCATCACGTAGCGCGGCAACTCGCTATGCGATAGAGCATAATCTTATATGAGGCGTCTCCCCTCGCAAGAAAGCATAGCTGGCTATCCGTGATGCTCACCTGTACCTGTGCTGGCTGTTCAGATCGGCGATGTACTCGCCTGGACTATTGATCGGGTGCAGATAGTGATCCATCGCCAGCCACAGACCACGACTGTGATGGTAGAGGAGCAGCGGCAGGATGACCGTCAAGGGGGCGCCAAAAATCAGCAGCGGTTGATCGCCATCGAGCTGCTGAAGTAGCCTTCCTCGCGCTCGAAGTGAAAGTTGCAGACCGGACAGTTCTCGTACATCCTGAAGGGGCGGTGGAAGATATGTCCCTTGCCACAGACCGGGCAGCGCAGCAGTAGTCCTCGTTTGAGAAATGTCAGAAATCTTGACATACCAATACTTCTCTGTATCTTTCCTGGGAAATCCGTGTTCTTCGTGAACCTGAAACTCTTTCTCAATTTCTATATATTATAGCACATCTCTCCCTATGACCCTGTGGCTATCTAGTTGTGATAGTGCCGTGATTGCTCTCCGCTAAGCAGTGACAGGGCCGTGATTCCGCAGGCTTACCCTTTATTTGAAAGAGTAGAAACGTCTGCCGCTGAGCAGTGAAGCTCGCTTGTCGATGTTTCGTGTGAAGAGAGCGAATAAGAGATGGTCAAACGAATTCTTATCCCACTGGATGGTTCCGCATTGGCGGAGCGCGCAATCCCTGTGGCAGCCCGTATAGCGCGTGCGTCAGCAGGCTCCATGCTATTTCTACGCGTGGTAAGTACAGCGAGTGAATTCGGCGTGTATATGAATGAGCCAACAGTTTTGATGCAAGAAGCTATAGAAGAAGATATTGCGGCAGCGAATGGCTACCTCCTGGAGGTCGCAAAGTCGCAAACCCTGGCCGGCATCGCAATTGATACGGGTATCTTCACAGGCTCCGCCGCCTTGCAGATCGTTGATGTTGCCCGGTCAAAATCTATCGACCTGATTGTAATGTGCAGTCACGGCGAGTCGGGCATCAAGCGCCGGGTCATGGGAAGTGTTGCTCACAAGATAGTCCGCCATAGTTCCGTCCCTGTCCTGGTTCTGCGCGATAGCGGCGAAAAATCCGCCAATCTCTACCGCGAGCAGGATCGGCCCCTACGTGTGCTGGTGCCCCTGGATGGCTCTCCGCTGGCCGAGATGGTGCTGGAGCCAGTCGTACAACTCGCTACACAACTGACTGCGTCTGGGCCATATCAGCTCAATCTCCTGCGCGTGATCGATCTGCCCAATCGCTATGGCGGCTGGAAAAGCCTGTCTCATATCGATAATAAGGTGTTGGAGCAGGCCAGACAGGCAATGGAGAGCTATATGCGTCTCGTTATCGAGCACGTGCGTGCAAGCGTACCGAACTCCTCAAGATTGTCCATGACGACCTCCATCAAGTTCGAGACAGATGTCCCCGGCGCGATTATTCACGTTGCTGAACATGGCGATGATGGTGAGGAGGATGTCGGCGGCTATGATCTCGTCGCGATGGCGACGCATGGCCGTAGCGCGATCCCACGCTGGGCGCTGGGAAGCGTTACCGAGCGCGTGCTGGATAGTACCCGCCTGCCCATGCTGATCGTCCGACCACAAGAAGTACACTCCTATATTGTAAAGTAGGGAAGGGGCCTGCCCCCATCCGGCTGCGCGAGAACGCCACTGCCTGGCCTGATCACGCTCCCTGAGCCGGATGGGGGCAGGCCCCTTCCCTACTGTTGATACCAATCTGCCTTCTGAGTGACAATGTTCCAGCGAGCTACGATGCGAGACTACCCATGTGAGACTTGTACCAGTGAACGCAGGTTGGTATCAGCACCTGGGCAGCAACTTTGCCGCCGCCCGTCGCCTCTTCGAGATCGTCGATGCGCAACCCGCCGCTCTGGACGGAGAGGCGCCGTCGCCGGTTGCAGAACGTTACGACATCTCCGTCAAGAATCTACGCTTCCGTTACAGCGACAATGACGTTTATGCCCTGGACGATATCAGCTTCACGCTGCCGCAGGGCCACAGTGTAGCGATCGTGGGACCGAGCGGCGCGGGCAAATCAACGCTTGCTAACCTGCTCCTGCGCTTCTGGGAGTACCGGGAGGGCCAGATCATGCTCGGCGACCGACCATTGCGCGACTATCGCCAGCAGGACATTCATAACTTGATCGGCGTCGTCGCACAGGATACCCACCTCTTCAACACGACTATGCGCGAAAATCTGCTGATCGCACGGCCCCAGGCCAGTCAGGGGGAGCTGGAACAGGCCGCTCGCCAGGCCCATCTCCACGATTTCATCCAGTCGCTGCCCCAGGGTTACGACACTCAGGTCGGCGAACAGGGGCTGCGCCTGAGCGGAGGCGAACGTCAGCGCATTGCCATCGCCCGCGCGCTCCTCAAAGACGCGCCGCTGCTCATTCTCGACGAAGCCACCGCCAACCTCGATGCCCTGACTGAGCAGGCCGTGCTGCAATCCCTGCACGCACTGATGAAGGGACGCACGACCCTGATCATCACGCATCGCCTGGTGGGCCTGGAGATGGCCGACGAGGTCCTGGTCCTACGCGCTGGCCGGATACGCGAACATGGCTCCCACGCCGAGTTGCTGCAACTGGAAGGACTGTACTGGAAGATGGTTCAACTTCTGGAGTATACTTCTATCAGGTAAGTAGCTTGATTTCATTCACGTCTGCACGACGTTTTCGGGATAACGCGATCTATGCATCACTATTGACGCTGACACACTACACAAAATAGATGCCTGTACCTCATCTGGCTTTGTGCAGATGAGCCTTGCTTATACATCTTCTCTTTCGCCCGTGCTCCCCCGCCCCTCGTGATGCAGGTCTCGCCTGCTACTTTCAAGCCGCGTATAAGCAATTCACACTAGTTTTCGATAAGGGAGTTACTATGTTCGTCATTCCTGAAGATTTTGCATGTTGGGCTGAGAGATATCATGGTGCAGATGGTCTTGCATGGCTTGAGCGTTTACCCGCGCTACTCGCGGCCTGCGAGCGGCGCTGGCACCTGCGCCTGGGCGTTCCGTTCGCCAACCTCTCGTTCCACTATGTCGCCTCCGCCACGCGCGATGATGGGGCGAAGGTCGTTGTGAAGGCGTACTCTCCGACCAGCGAGTTCGAGGAGGAGACGACGGCCCTGCGGCTCTTCGCGGGCCGGAGCAGCGTGCGCCTGCTGGACTATGACGCAACCGACGAGGTGCAACTGCTGGAGCGCCTGGAGCCGGGCCGCTCGCTCCGAACGCTGACAGATGATGTGGAGGCCATCTCTATTGCAACGAACGTGATGCGCCAGTTGTGGCGACCCATGCCTGACGCTCACCCGTTTCCCACCGTGCTGGATTGGGGAGCTGGACTCACACACCTGCGTCAGCGCTACAACGGCGGCAGCGGACCATTCCCCGTACGGCTGCTCACCGAGGCGGAGGCGCTCTTCGCGGAACTCAGCGCCTCTATGGCCGACCCTGTTCTGCTCCACGGCGACCTCCACCAGGACAATATCCTCTCGGTCGGCCAGCAGCAGTGGTTAGCCATCGATCCTAAGGGCCTGATCGGCGAACCGGCCTACGAGACGGGCGCCCTCCTGCGCAATTTTCTACCGGAGCTGTTAGAAGCCCCGCAGCCACGGCGTATTCTGGCGCGGCGCATCGATCAAATGGCCGAGGAGCTTGGCTTCGAGCGTGCGCGCGTACGGGGATGGGGACTCTATCAGGCGGTGCTCTCGGCGTGGTGGGGGATGGAGGACACGGGCGAGGTCTGGAATGATACGCTGACCTGCGCCGAACTACTGGCGACGATCAAACTCTGATAGTCGCTTGTCTCGCTCACGATGGCAGCGCTTGCCAGACCTGGACCGTCTTATCCCAGGAGGCCGAGGCGATGCGCCTGTCATCGGGCGACCAACTGACGCTCCGTACCGTGTTTGCATGTCCCGTATATGTGTAGGCATTGCTGCCATCGGCGGCGCTCCAGACCTGGACCGTCCTATCATCGCCGCCCGAAGCAATGTATCTCCCATTCGGAGACCAGGCCGTGGTGTAGACGAAATCAGTATGCCCATAATAGGTGTAGCGGTGATCGCCACCCTCGGCATCCCAGACCTGGACCGTCTTGTCCTCATGGCCCGCCGCGATACGTTTGCTATCGGGCGACCAGGCAACGGCCAGCGGGACGGTGTTGTATGGATGGTCGGTGTAGGAGGTCGTGCCACTCTCGGCATCCCAGACCTGGACCGTTTGATCTGCGCTCGCCGAGGCAATAGAGCTACCATTGGGGGACCACGCCACCGCGTACACGAAGCCGGCGTGACCCTTATATGTATAGATATGGCTGGCGTCGGCGGAGTGCCAGACCTGAATCGTCCTATCGCCGCCGCCCGAAGCGATGCGCTCCCCATCGGGCGACCAGCTTACGGACCAGACCCAGGATGAGTGGCCCGTATAGATCTGCGGATAAGTTCCGTCGAGCGCGCGCCAGACCTGGACCGTCTTGTCGTAGCTCGCCGAGGCAAGCTGTATGCTGTCATGCGACCAGGCGACTCCATACACGGTATCGCTGTGGCCTGTATAGGTGTAGATATGGCTCCCATCGGTTGCGTTCCAGACCTGGACCGTGCGATCTTTGCCCGCCGAAGCGACATATCTTCCATTGGGGGACCAGGCCACCGACCAGAGCAGATCGGTATGCCCGCGATAGGTGTAGAGAAGCGCGCCCTGTCCGCTGGCCGTTGCGGTGGAGTTGACCATGCCCGTCTCATCTTTGTGCTGCGCCAGAAAAATGATGGTGCCTCCCGCCGCGAGCAGCGCCGCGCCCGCCAGTCCAGCGATCACCGCGCGCCGGGTAACGCTGCGTGGCCGCGAGAGTGATGGGAGCGATGGGAGCGATGGCACCTCCCTGGCGACGCCGGAATCCTCTCCAATAGCTGGCTGTTCGGGCAAGGAAGCCGTCATCGACGACGACTCCAGGTCTTCAGCATCCAGTCCAGATGGAACAGGCGTCTCCAATGTCCTGGTGAGAACGATGGTCCCAACCGATGAAGCCCGCTCAGGATGCTCCTCTATCACTTTGAAGACCTCATCGTAGCCCGGCTCCTGCTGGCACGCCTGCTCCAGGGCGTGGGCGAAGTCCCTCACCGTAGGGAAGCGCTGCTGTGGATCTTTGGCGAGTCCCTTCATCACCGTATCTTCGATCGCCTGCGAGAGGTCCGGGCGCCGCTCACGCAGCGAAGGAGGCGGCACCAGCGTATGCTTCACTGCGACCTCGGTAAAGGAGCCGCTGAACGGGCGCGTTCCGCTCAGCCACTCGTAGACCACGACTGCCAGCGCATACTGATCGCTATTGAATATGGGCTGGGACTGGATCTGCTCCGGTGCCATATAGGAGATGGTGCCCGCGAGATCCTGTATGCTGCGCGTGCTGTTATAGTGTGTGCTCTGCGCCATAACGGCGATGCCAAAGTCGCTGAGCAGGACCTCGTGACGCGCCCCGATGAGCATATTCTCCGGCTTCACATCGCGGTGAATGACCCTGTGCTCGTGCGCGTACTGCAAAGCGTCGGCGATCTGGTTGACATAACTAACGACCAATGGTAGGGCGAGCGCCACGCCTTTAGGATAACGTCTGCGCAGCGTACCATTGGGCGCGTAATCGACGACCAGGAAAGGCGTCGAGCCTTCAACGCCGAACTCAAGCACGCGTACGATGTGCGGGTGCACCAGGCGAGCGATAGTGCGCGCCTCCGTACGGAAGTGGTCGGCGTCATTTTCAGATATTTGCGCATGCAGGATTTTGATCGCTGCAAGGGTATCGAGATAGATATGTTCGCCCAGATAAACTTCCGCAAAGCCTCCCGTGCCAAGCAGGCTGGTCAGGCGGTAGTTCCCAAGCTGTTGTCCCACGCGATCCGCCATTATCACCTCTTCTTTAGGCAAGTAGAAAGCAAGCCGGAGCGTACAGATCGTCTTAGATGCTCGAAATATTATCTCTGCTCATTGTAGGAAATAATGGTGAAAGCGTCAAGATAAGACGATGAAAGAACAGCACTGCTCGACAGCAACGAAGAGGTGTGCTATTCTTAGAAAAAGCCCATGAATGTGACGAGGAATGAGAAGGAAGCACAACCATGGAAGCAACAGTGACCCCGGAGCAGCGTCAAGCAGCCAGGCGTGATCCCAGGGATGATTGAGCAGTGGAGACAGGGACACGCCTCCTCTCCTGTTGCTAAAAAGATGAGAGCGTTGGAGTTCACGGGAGAGCTTGTGCATACAAGCCCTCGTGCAAGTTCTGGAGAGAGAGAGATGAAGCACCAGACCCTGTTTGGTCGCCCACTAGGTATTGGCCTCATTGTGCTCCAGAAGACCCTCTGGGGCAGCGTGCTGCTCGTGGTGGCAGTCGTGCTGCTGACATGGCACGCCCAGCATGTGACCGATCCTTTCCAGGAGCTGTTCACACGGGAACTCGCTGAGGATCCGCACGATCTGCTCGCCACTGCGCTCATCCGTCTGGTCCCGACCGTTTCATTGCAGGCGGAGCTGCTGCTCGCTGTGGGAGGAACTGTCTATGCCCTGCTGGAGGGGATCGAAGTCTGGGGACTCTGGCGTGATCTGATGTGGGTGGAACTGCTGATTGTGGTAGAGACGGCCGCCTTCCTCCCCTATGATATTTGGGAGTTGGTGCGTTCTCCCTCCGTCGTGAAAGTCCTGTCCCTAGTGATCAATGTCCTGATCGTCTGGTATCTCGTCGTGCGCTACCTCCGCAAGCGTACTGTCCAACGAGAGCAGCACGAAGGCGTCCGGAAGCCGCCCAGCGTGCGGCGGGATACTCGGAACTAACGCAAGAAAACGAGCCACCACACCTTTTGCCTGGGGAGTATCGGTCTAAGGAGAGGAAATCGATCAATCGCGGACGCGCTGCAAGCTCCTTATGCAGTGAGAAACGCTGTTGCACAGCTAGCCTTCGGCTCAAGCTTTGTATTCGGTCAGAAACGAGACTTCGTCTCTAGCTCTCGCTCATCTGACCGAAAGGAAGTATCTCACTACAAGGAAGAAGCTGGTCCCTACCCCGATAGGCGCTCAAAAAATGGGTCAGGGAGAGAGTGGAGCAAGCCCCTTCCCTACTGGTTCTGCCTTTGGAATAGCCCGGACCCCCGCGTGGGCATACATTAGTACCCCCACTGTATAGGAGTAACGGGCATTTTGTGCTATAATAGAGCAACTAGAAAAATCTACAGGTGAATACTGCATAGATCTCTGTGATTCGAGTAAGTGAGTGTATACATAAACTAACCTATTCTAAGGAACAGATAAGGAACAGATAAAGATAAACAATGAACAACGCCGAGAGCATTCTATCCTCCTCAGCCTTCAACCTGACCGATCGCTTGCAGATCTTCAGCTATCTCGTCTCCCCCAACCGTGTGCGCTGGTATCGCCTCATCATGCGTATCTTTCTCCAGCGTCACCGCGAGCTGTATCGTTACCAACTGACGGCCCAGGAGGTGCGCGACGAGGTACGTGAGACCTTCGATGCCGAATACACGCTAGAGCAGTGTCAGAGCGACCTCGCAGCGCTGAAGGAGTGGGGCAACATCATCACCTTTTATGACTCGAGCCGCGCCACCTCCATTGCCAGCTTCCTCTCGCCCGCTCTGCTCTACCAGGCCACGCCTGCCGCTATAGCCGTTGAGACGTTTCTCGACGAGCAGGCCCGCGCCAGCGCCAACAGCGGCGCGCTACGCCAGGGTGATCTGCCGCGCCTGTGGGAGTCGCTCGCGCGCCTCGACGAATGGTTAGCGGCGGATGAGTTCACGACCGCGCGCAGCCGCGAGATCGCCGAGGAGTGGCAGCGCGCCTTCGAGATATGGAACACCATGGCGCGCGAGGCCGCGCAGTACCTCGCCAACATGATTAACGCTGCCCAGCAGGCGCGCCCCGACCTGGAGGCGTTCCAGCTCTATAAAGCTGCCGTTGTGGCCTACGTGCATGGTTTCGCCCAGGCGCTGACGCAGTACAGCCCACGCATTCGCGGCCAGCTCACCGCTTGGGCCAGAACAGGCAAGCAGGAGCGGCTCATCGAGATCGCCGCCCGTTACCTCGATCCGCCCGCGCCGACGCTGGAGAACAGGCCATCGACCGAAGAACTGCTCCAGGATGCCCGCAATCAGGTGGACGCTCTGGTCAACTGGTTCGCAGAGGGCAAGAACGCTGACTCATTCCGGCGCAACGCCCTCGCCGAGGTGGACAAGGTTGTGCGCCGCGCCAGCATCCTCGCTTCGACGGCGCGTCCCAGCGCCAACTATGCGGCCCAGCTCGACACCCTGGCGCGCCAGCTCTTGAGCACGAGGGACGGCGAGACGGCGCAGCAGCTCTTCTCGGTCGCCTTCGCCAATCTTCTCCCCGTACATCTGCCCGAGGGGTTGGTGGGCACGCCCAGCTCCGTCTACGAGCCGACGCACTCCAACGCCTGGCAGGAGCCACCCGCTGTAACGCTGCAACTGCGCCCGGTCAGTCGCTCCTCGCATGGCAACCTGCCGCTGGAAGATCCGATCATCGACAATCGCACCCTGCTGCGCGAACTGGTGGCGCAGCATGAGAACAGGAACAGGGAGCAGCGCGAGCGCTTTGCGCGCCTCTTCGCCGATAGCTACCTCGATATCGGTACGATCGAGAGCATCACACCCGATGATCGCAGCGTATTGATGGAGGTGATTGATGCCTGCCTGGGTCAGAGCCAGAACCAGTATCGCGCGCCCGACGGCTCAATTATCACTCTACTCAATCCTGGCGAGCAGATGTATACGGTTCTGCGCGCCTCCGATGGCGTGTTGCTGCTGCCGCGCTATCTTCTGGAGCGCCAGGAGGAGCCGGTGGAGGCGTCAGCGTTCGATGATAGCATATTACAGGCGCAGTAGGATGAGGAGGATTTGAGATGATGATAGAACCAACAACGCAAGAAAGTGTGCAAGAGACGCCTCCCGTAGAGACACGGCCCGCGAGCCGTAACGCGCTCTCGCGCCGCCAATCGCCTGCTGCCGACCTGATCAAGGCGCACGTCGCGCTGATGGAGCGCGAGGTCATCCTACCCAGGCAGGGGGACCTGTTCCGCCTCGTGCAGCATCACTATCACCGCCTGCAGTCCTGGCATGATCAGCATACGGGCTGGCGTATCCAGCGCAGCAGCACGGTCATTCGCCTCGTGCGCCACGTGAGCGCAACGACGCCCGGCTATCTCTACGAGCGCCTGCGCGACCCCAGAGACTTCGCCTGCCTGACCTGGACGCTTTGGTACGCCGAAAATCGCCAGCTCAGCGGGCGTGGCAACGATCAGCAATTCCTGCTCTCACAGCTTGCCGAGCAGATTCAGGAGCAGTCGGCGTACGATGGCAACGAGGCGGCATTCGATTTTCGCCGCCCTGCCGACCGCTACAGCATCCAGCGCGCCCTGCAATATCTACAGGACCTGGGCGGGCTGCAACTGGTCGACGGGCAGACGCGTGAGTGGGTGGAGCAGACCGCCAACGCCGATGTGCTCTATGAATTCACCGATGTAGCGCGCTCGCTTGTTGGCGCGCTGAGTCCGCAGGTCGTCGCGTCGGCGGCTGAGCGGCTGGCCGATCTCGCCGCGCTACTGCAACCGACGAAGCTGCAAGAGGCCGCCGGGACGCCCCCGCTGATGCGTGCATGGCGCGCGCTCATCCTGGGACCCGCGTTCTTCCGTTTTGACGACCCGCTCGCCTTCGACGAACTGCTCAGGCACCTCGACAGTATCGCCAACGAACTGCTGGAAACGTTCGGCTGGCTGCTCGATGTGCAGCGCGATTACGCCTTTATAGTGCGTGCGAGTGGCATGGCGACGGGACCCGTTACCGCTTTGACGGCCTTTGGTTCGAATGATCAAATAGCGATGCTGTTGTGCGCGGCGATGCGCGAACAGGTGACTACGGGTGCGTGGCCCGGACCCGACGCGTACGGCTGCCTGCATGTGATGACTGAAGATATGAGCGAGCTATTCTACGCGGTGCGCGAGCGCCACGGCGAGAGCTGGGGTAACGAGGCCCGCAACAAAAGCGCGCGCAGCCTGCTGAACGACGTCTATCGCAAGATGCGCCAGGTCGGTATCCTGCGTGGACCCGACGAAGCTGGCAATGTGTTGATACTACCAATCGCCGCCCGCTACTCCGCTACCTACGACCAGGGAGAGCAGAAGGCGGCTCCGCGTAGTCGCAGCAGGGCGAAGTCGAAGGCCGCGAAAGAGGCTGTAGCGAAGGAATTGCCCGGCCTGGATGAAGCATAGCCTACCGGTGGAGAAGAGAAGAGAACGTATGCAAAAAACTTTTGACGATGTGGCCGCGTGGTCGGCTGCAACTAACGGAGCAAGTGAAGACGCACTGATACACCAGGTCGCCTCTTTTGTTGAGATGTTACAGGCTCAGCCCGGCGGCCCGCTCGGATATCGCCTGCGCCGCATCATCCTGACCAACTTCTGGCTCTACGGCCAGCAGGAGTTCGAGATACCACACGGTCGCCTCTTCCTGGCGGGCGAAAACGCCAGCGGGAAATCGACAGTCCTCACCGCCGCCCTGCCGCTTGGCCTGGACGGTGATCTGCGGCCCAATCGCCTCGATACCTTCGGGGGCCGGGAGCGCCATATCGAATACTACGTGCTTGGTGGAGCAGAGTCGGCGACACCCTACAATCACGAGCGGCGCACCTCGTATATCGCCCTCGAATTCGAGTGGTGCGATCCCGATCATCCCCCGATCGCTGAAGAACTGCGCCAGCGCTGGGAGAACGGCGACCGCGAACGGACGCGCTTCCTCACCATCGGCCTGAGCATCGCAGGCAACGCCAACACGACCGATCGCATCCGTCCCCTGCGCTTCCTGATCACCGACGGTTCGCGCCTGGGCTACGACCTCGACACCCTGTACGAGACCGGCAACCGGCACGAGAAGCGCGCTTACGACCACACGCGCTTCAAGCAGGTCCTGGAGGGCCACGGCATTATCTGCGACACACAGGCCGACTACGAGCGCCAGGTCTCGCGCTACCTCTTCGGCTTTGCCGATAGCAAAGACTTCGAAAAGCTGATCAGCCTCCTGCTGGTCCTGCGCCGGCCTAACCTGAGCACCGAGCTTAGCTTCTCGCGCGTCCACGAGTATCTCAAGATGTCGCTGCGCAGAATCTCCGGCGAGACGACATCGCGCGTCATCGGCACCATCGAGCGCATAGACGCCATTCAGAGCGAGATTGAGCGCATCCAGGAGGCGTTCGACGCCACCGAGCGTGTGCACCACGCCCGGCAGTCGCTGGCCCTCGTGCGCGCGCAACTGGCGGGCTGCGAATACGCGGGTGCGCAGATGGGCGAGGACGCCGTTCAGAGCCGCGTCACAAGGCTGCGCAGGGACCTCGATAGGGCCACCAACGAGCGCGGCCAGTCCGAGCAGCGCATCCAGGATCTCCAGACTGAACAGTACCAGGTCGGCGGCCAGATCAAGGCGCTAGAGGCCAGCGAAGGCTTGCAGGTCGCCACTCAACTTACGGTCGCGCGCGAGCGTCAACAGGAGACCTCGGCCCAGTTGCGCCTGCAGGAGCAGGGCCTGACCGCTGCCCGCCGCGCCATCGAGGAGAGCGTCGCCGCCCTGGAACGGCAGCGCGCGCGCTTCGAGCAGATAAAAACTGAGAGCGCGGCGCACCTGCGCGACCTGCAGAGCATCGCTCGCGACGAGGCCCTGTGGGAGGTCGCGGCCTTCCAGTTGGAGGAGGCGCAGCGACAGATCGGCACCATCGCCCCCGATACCGCCGAGCCGCCCGAGATGCCCGCAGCCGTCGCCACACTCGTCGGCGAGCAGGCGGACGAGCGCAGCGAGTGGCTGCGTCAATTGGAAGAACTGCACCAGCAGCGCGAGAAACTGGACGCGCGCGTGCAATTCGCCCGCAACCTGGAGACCACGCGCTTTCAAGAACTGGACGAGGCGCGTCGCCATTTCCAGTCCGTGCAGGACCGCGCCTATGCAGCGCGGGAAAATCTGGAGCAGGCGCTGGAACCATTCTTCGCCGCGAGCGAGCTCTCCGCGCAATCTCCCGACGAGATACTGCTGGAACAGGGCGAGGACGACGAATCGCAGAGTGGGCGCATCGTCGAGCAGTTCGCCGCAGCTATAAACAGCTACCGCCAGGATATCAGCGCGCTTGAGACTGAACTGACTGAGGCCGCCGATGCCATCCAGGGCGAGCTCAACGAACTGCAACTGCTCACCGGCGGCAAGATGCGCGAGATCAGCGAGCTCAAGTCTCTCTACGAGCAGAAGCAGGCTGAACCGGAGTACGCTCCCGTGCGTTCGGAGCGGCGCACCCGGGCGCGCGCAAAATTGCAGGAACAGGGCATCGCCACGCAACCGCTCTATGCTCTGCTCGACTTCGCCCCTGATATCGCCGAAGACGAAGCGGGCCGGATCGAGTTCATGCTCGAAGACGCCGGCCTGCTCGACGCGCTCGTCGTCGCCCCGGAGCAGGTCGCAGCCGCCGACGCCCTCCTGACCGAAGAGGGCTTGAGCGATTGTCGCCTGGACCTCGCCTCTCTGAATGGCATGGCGCATGGGCACGATGGCAGACTCGCCCTGCTGCGCTTCGACACCGCCCAGGATCAGCGATGGGAGGCGATCACGAACGAACTGCTGCCCGTGCTTGGACGGCAGAACGGCGCAGGCGGCGACAATAATGCCGCGCGTTACGCCCTGTACGAGGGTGGAAGCTGGATGCACGGCCTACTGACGGGTCGCGCCGGCATCGGCATGGCGCGCAGTATCGGTAAAGCGACACGCCTGCGCGCCCGGCAGCGCGAACTCGACGCCTTGCAGCAGCAGCAAGCGGCCCTCGATGCCGAATTGCAGGAACTCACCGACCGCCTCGCCTACTATGAGCAGCAATTGACGCAGGTACAGGAGAAGCAGGCACAGTTGCGCCACCTGCTGCGCGACAGTGGCATCGAAGATATCTACGCCGAGCTTGCGCAGGTCAGGGGTGCGGTAGACAACGCCAGGGGCAAATATCAGAAAGCTCGCGTGCAGACCCAGGAGGTGCGCCAACAGTACAACGCGCTGCTCGCCCAACTGGAACGCGAGAGCAGAGGCGTCGGCCAGTTCGTTGGCGACGCGCGGCGCGTGCAGGCCGCACGCATGGGCATGGTCAAATTGAAAAATCAGGCCCGCACGCTGCAAAATCAACTCAATAACGTCATTCATACCTGGCAGGAGCACCAGAAGGCGCACACGGGAGTCGAGCAGGCAAGGGCCAACGAGGTCAACGTCGTCAGCCTGTATGAGCGTGTGCGTTCACAGGCGCTGCAGGCCCAGGCGGAGATGGAAGAGTTGCAGCGCGTCGCCGCCTCCTCGAATGCCGAGGAGTTGAGCGAGCGCCTGCGCACACTGCGCGAGCGCAACGATACGCTCTTTACAGAACTGGATGCTGCACGAGCAAACTTCGCCCGCCTGGACGAACGCATGCATAATGTAGAGAGCAACCTCGCGGAGGCCGAGACCAATCTCCAGGCCGCGCAGGCCGATCGACACGATAAGCAAACGCATTTCGCGGAACTGCTGGCGGCGTATCCCGTCGAGCAACTGCTGGCGGTGCGTCAACAGGCGGCGGGCGGCGACTATATGGGTGCAGCCCAGAAGCTCCTGGGCACTGAACTGCGCGAGGGCGATATTCCGCTGCGCAAGGAACAGCTTGAGGGCGAGTACCGCGACGCCTACAACGCTCTCGTGCGCACCTTCACCCACGAGCAGCCGACCCTGCTCGAATACGGACCCGATCTCGACGACCAGGGCCACGTCATATTCCTCAACGAGAACCGGAGCATCCCCGTCGAACTGCTGGGGATTCTGGGCGAGCGGATCGAGATGCAGAAGACGCTGCTGGACGAGGAGGAGCGCCAGTTGTTCGAGGATTTCCTCTTGCAGGAGATCGCCGAAGCCATCCGCATGCACATCCTGGAGGCCGAGGAGTGGGTGCAGCAGATCAACGCCGTGCTCAGCAACCTGCCCATGATCGGCGAGCACTACTCGCTGCAATGGAAGGCCCCCGCCGAGTACGACATGACGAAGCTGGGCAGCCACCTCGCCCAACACTATCGCCTCCTACGCAAGCCCGCGCAGAGCCTGACGACCGAGGAGACCGAGACGCTGATGAGCGCGTTCCGCCGCGAGATCGAGGCCGTGCGCCTGCGCCAGCAGGAGAGCCCCGACACCAACTTCATGGAGGCGTTAGAGCAGGTCTTCGACTATCGCGAATGGTTCCACTTCGATGTCTGGGTCGCGCCCATCGGCGGTCAGCGCCAGCGCCTGACCGATCGCGTCGCGGGCACACGCAGCGGAGCCGAGCAGCTCTTCGCGCTCTACGTCCCGCTCTTCGCCGCCCTGGGTGCCCTCTATCGTAGTGCGGCCCCCGGCGCGCCCCACCTGCTGGCCCTGGACGAAGCCTTCGACAAGGTGAGCGCCGCCAACACGCAGCGCATCATGGAGTTCCTCGTCTCGCAGGACTTTCAGTGGCTCATGACCGGTCCCCAGGTCAGTGGCACCGGATCGAGGATTCCTGCCAGCGCCCGCTACCTGATGATCCACGAGAAAGGCTCGCCGGTCGCCACCGCATCGGCCTCGTTCTGGAGCGATAATAAGAGCAAGAACAAACAATAAACGGGGGCCCGTCATTTTTTGGCACATGGGATCTCACCAAACGACCAATGTAGGGGCGCGGTTCACAAGCCCGCCGAGCCCCCAGGCTGACGCACGGGGACTTGTACCCGGCCCCGCGGGCTTGTGAACCGCGCCCCTACATTGGGGGGAATGATGCTCAGTGACAATCTCTCCTCCCCACGGCGTCGCGTCGTGTCGCGCCGCGTGCCGCATAGCGGCGAGGGATCAGGAAAGAAGGTAGCGTATGACAAAAATCAGCGGCTTCGTCGAATGGTTGCCGGAGCAGAGGATCGTCGAACTGCAATGGCTCGACGAGATGCGCCGCATCTTCGAGAGCTACGGCTTCTGCTCGATCGAGACGCCGGCGGTGGAGGAGATAGACGCGCTACTGGCGAAGGGCGAAACGGATAAAGAGATCTACGTCATTCGCCGCCTGCAAGAGGACGACGGTAAGGGGAGCGACGCGCGCCTGGGGCTGCACTACGACCTGACTGTCCCCCTGGCGCGTTACGTCGCGGAACACTACAACGACCTCGTCTTTCCCTTCAAACGCTACCAGATGCAGCGCGTCTGGCGCGGCGAGCGACCGCAGGAGGGCAGGTACCGCGAGTTCTACCAGTGCGACATCGACGTGATCAACAACAACACGCTGCCACTGTACTTCGATGCCGAGATGCCCGCGATCATCTACGAGCTCTTCAAGCGCCTGGACATCGGCGACTTCCAGTTGCACATAAACAACCGCAAGATCCTCGAAGGCTACCTGCAAGGGCTGGCGATCGAAAAAACCGTGCCGGTGATTCGCGTGCTCGACAAGCTGGACAAGATCGGTCGCGCTGGCGTCCTCGCACAATTGCAGAGCGAGCTGGATCTAACGGGCGAACTGGCGGAACGCTGTCTCGCGCTCGCCAGCATCCAGACCTCGGACGCCTCCTTTGTTGAGCGCGTGCGGGAACTGGACGTGCGCTCTGATCTGCTCAGCGAGGGTCTGGACGAACTGACGTTTGTGCTCTCCGCCCTGAGCGATCTACCGGCTGGCGTTGTGCTGGCCGATCTGGCGATCGCGCGCGGCTTCGACTACTACACCGGGACGGTCTACGAGGGGAAGCTGGCGGATTTTCCCGCCCTGGGTGCCGTCTGTTCTGGCGGACGTTATGATAATCTGGCGGGCTCGTTTATCAATCGCAAACTGCCGGGCGTGGGCCTCTCCATCGGCCTGACGCGCCTCTTCGCCAAACTCCTGCACGAGCAGCGGCTCAAAGTGGGTCCAAAGTGTCCGACGCAGGTGCTGCTGGTCCTCTTCGATGAAGAGCGGCGCGGCGAGACGCTGCGTACGGCGCGCATCCTGCGCGAGCGCGGCCTCAACGTCGAGGTTTATCCCACACCTATCAAGCAAGGCCAGCAATTGCGTTATGCCGCGCGCAAGGGCATTCCCTACGCCTGGTTCTTACCCTACGAGGGCAAGAGCCACGAGGTGAAAGATATGCGGAGCGGTGAGCAGGTCCCCGCCGATCCTGCGACCTGGAGGCTGGTGCAATGAGCGAAGCAGGCGCACAACGGGCCGTAGATTTTTTTGTGCGCGCTGGCCTGACGCGCCTGCTGGATGAGCTGCGCGCCAAATACATCGCCGAGGGACAGGTGCGCGGCCAGGTCGTGTTGGAGGAGAGCAGCGCGGGCGAGCGCCGCGAGATCGCCAGCTTCCTGGGCAGACCTCCGTATCGCGACGCCACCATCAGAATCAGGCTCGCGGAGATCGACCAGGCCCTGCGCAAGAGCGGCTTCGCCTGCACGCTGCTCGATGTGCTCATCGCCTACCGCCCCGACGAGCCCCTGGAGACGCAGCAGGAGAAGCGTGCCGCCCGCGCCGCGCACCAATTCGATTTCCACCACGCGCTGCACTCCCTGGCGGAGGAAGTACCCGAGCGTGGACGTTTCTGGCTGCTCAATGGCCTGCACGGGCTTGAGTGGCTCTTTGCGCGCTACAAAAACTTGCCCATCGAGGAGCAGGAACGCCAGCTTGCCATCGTCGGCTACGTCGCGGGCCTGTTGGACCAACTACCGGTAACGTCCGAACGGCTGGCCCTCTTTGCGCAGCGAACGAGCGGCGATCCCCATGCTCTAGACGCGGGCCGTCCCGCCGGTCGCCTGTTCCTGCTAGCCCTCAACGACCTCGCCAGCGATGCGACGCCCACGCCGCCGCAGGAGCGAGCGCACGCGCTGCGCCTCTACAACGAAGTCGGCCTGCTGGTCGACACCATCTCGTCAAGCGTCGCTGTCTACAATCTGGCGGGCGCGCTCACGCGTTCGGGCGAGGCCGATCCGCTCCCACGTGCGGCGGGAGCGCGCATACTGCTCCTGCCGCAGCGCCAGTTGTTGGAGTGGAGCAGCGCTCAGCCGGCCCACCCGCATATCTACGTCTTCGAGAATCCCCAGGTCTTCGAAGAGGTCATTGACTCATTAACGCGCCAGGATATGCAGGGAACGCCGCCGACGCTCGTCTGTACGGCTGGCTGGCCCAGCGTCGCCGCGCTCCTCCTGCTCGACCAGTTGCTCGGGTCAGCGGAGGCGAATACGCTCCACTACAGCGGCGACTTCGATCTGAAGGGCCTGCAGATCGCCGCGCACCTACTGCTGCGCTATCCAGGCCGCTGCCAGCCCTGGCATTTTGATGTCGAATCCTACAACGAGGCGCTACAGTCCGAAGGAGTATCGGCGCGCGAGAACGAGCTGGCGTTGCTCAGCACGCTGCCGGGGGTCTTTGCTCCGCTGATCGCTGCTATGCGGGAGAAGGGGAGATGGGCTTACCAGGAGGGTATAGCCCACCTCCTCGCACAAGATATTTGACCCGTTTGCTCGTTTCTTTTCATCGCACAACCCTGCTGTCTGAGCCACTTTCCTCTCTGTCCTCGCCCGTCTTTGTCCGTCTTTCCCCGACGTTGTTACTGTCAATGCTACTGTCAACTTTTTCGCCTTGAAAAGGCTGGCGAAGTGCACTTCAGGACGATTGCTTTGCACGAATGGCTTGAATACGCGCTTTCAGTTGCGCGGCTTCTTCGGTTCGTTGCATCCTTTCCAGCAGATCGGCGTAGTTCTCCAGGTCGACCGCGACTTCCAGGTGCTCTGGCCCGAAGCATTTCTCATCGATGGCCACTGAACGCTGAATGAGCGGTTCGGCCTCCTGATAGCGCCCCTGCTGTTTGTAGAGCTGAGCCAGATTATAGAGGGTGGCGCTGGTGTCGGGATGCTCAGGACCCCGCGTCTTCTCATAGATGGCCAGGGCGCGCTGATAGAGGGGTTCGGCCTCGGTATTGCGTGCATGCTCATTGAGATACCATCCCGCCCGATGAAGCAGCGATGCAGCTTCTGGGGTCTGAATGCCGTGCTGATTCAGGTGATCGAGGCAGATGAAGACCTGGGGCAAATACTGTTTACACTGCTCCCAGGTCTGGAAGGATACCTCGGGAAAAGCGGCATTGACCAGACGCACGACGCGCTCGGCCCACTGTTGCTGGGTTGGGGAGTCCAGACGATCTTTGAGCACCACCTGCACCAGACGGTGCATGGCCAGGCTCTTGCTCTCCACCAGACGCCGGATCAGAGAGAACGAACGCAGCAGATCCATCGCCTCATTCCAGCGGAAAGCATCTTCCACCAGCGATTGCAGGACCGGCCCCAGTTCAGAGGCGCCTTGCTGCAAGAGGTCTTCAGGAATGCCGTCCGGGTCCAGAAACGCGCAGAGCCGCAAGAGATCTGCCGCCGCCGGGTTGCGCTGCTCCACCTGCTCAAAGGACACCGCCCAGGTGGCGGCCACCGTTCTGGGATAGTCGGAAGGGACGCGCCGCTTCCACCTGAGCAAGTCGGCACGATGCTGCTGATAGAGCTGTAGATAGCCGGAGAGCCCGCATCGGGTCTGTTCGATATAGGCAGCCGCCTGATCAATGGCCAGTGGGACGCCTCCCATCGCGGTGACGATGCGTTCGGCTGCTTCTCGATCGTCGTGATGGGCTGCTTCCAAGGGTGTTTCTGGTGTCAGCATACGGGCACGACGTAGCAAGAGATCTATCCCCTCCTGCACGTCCATCTGCTCGACTTCGATGCCCTGGGCCATCCCTTGGACGGAGGGGTCTCGGGTCGTGAGCAGGATGTGGCCGTTCTCTCCCGCTGGCAGGTAGTCGGGGATGATCTCCAGATCATCGGCATTATCCAGAATGAGTAACCACTCCTTCTGTCTGCTGAGCCACTGCTTCACGACGTGGAGGATGCGGATCTGGTCCTGATCGTCCTTCTCTGCAAGGTGCAAGAGACCTGCCATGCTCACGTAGTCAGAGCAGAGCGTGTCCAGTGCTGCGGCACGGACCCAGAACACTGCCTGATAGCGCTGTTGGTAGCGATAGGCATACTCCACCGCGGTTTGCGTTTTGCCGATGCCTCCTAGCCCATGGATCGCCAGCGTTTGGGTAAGAGCCACGGCCTTCTTTCCGGTCAGCTGCTCATGCAGGGTCGTGAGCAGCGTTTCCCGTCCAGTGAAGAATCGATTGCGGCGATAGGGCACATTCCAGACCAGCGGCCAGTTGCCTGGAAAGGCGGGTGGAGGCTCAGGCGGTTGCGGCGATGCATCCCCTGGAAAGATGGGAGCAGTCGAAGGGATGGCACGAGAACGGCGAACCCCGGCGAGCAGGGCATTCTGTGCTGCCAGGGCATTATTGCGCCCAACCAGGTCGATGTAACCGATGGCTGCAAGCAGTCCTTTGAGGGTACAGGTCCGAACACGCACTGGCAGGAGCTTGCCATCTTTGCCTGTGGGGTCTTGTCGGAACGCTTCGGCCCATTCGGGTTTGGTGTAGAGGGCGTCGAGGTAGTCAGGAGAGAGCACCGCGATGGTTCGTGTGGCCACCATTGTGGCGTGATCCATTTCCAGGATGAAGTTGCCACCGGGGCGAAAGTCCCAGGCTTGCAGAATCGTGGAGTAGCCTTCCGCTTCCAACTGCCAGGCGATCCACTCGGCCCAGCCACGATCTGCCTTGTTGTAGCTGATGAAAAAGTCTTTGGTGGCCTCCTCTGCCATCGGCTCTTCGTCCTCTCTTGTTTGTCAGGAAGCAACCAGGTGAACATAGTCACAGTAGAAGGTTGCATTCTTGCTCGGCTGATATGTAGTATAGTTGAAGAACAGGCATCTGGCAAGATATTCAGGCGGAGCTTCGAGAGTCGATAAGAGGAAAGAGGGTGTTTCTGGTAAGCCCATCAACCATCAAAGGTGGTAGAGACCTAATTTTACTACCAAATTTTTGTTCTGAAAATGTCTACTGGGAGCACTTTAGGATTGTTGTTTTGCACGAAGCACCTGGGTGCGTGCTTCCAGTTGTGCTGCTTCCTCTGGTCGATGCATTTGTTGCAAGAGACTGACATAATGCTTTAGAGTAGTAACAATTCCAGGGTGCTCAGGTCCCAGCGTCTTCTCCCGGACGGCTAATGCACGCAGGTAGAAGGATTCGGCCTCCTGGTAACGTCCCTGGATATGGTAGAGTCCTGCCAGATTGTTGAGAGTGGTGCTAATCTCAGAGTGCTCAGGACCCAGCGTCTCCCGGATGGTCAGCGCCCGCAAATAGAGAGGTTTGGCCTCCTGATAGCGCCCCTGAGCATGGTAGAGGAGTGCCAGGTTGTTGAGAGTGGTGCTGGTCTCCGGGTGCTCAAGCCCCAGCGTCTTCTCATCAATGGTTAGCGCACGTAGAAAGAGGGGTTCGGCCTCCTGATGGCGCCCCTGAGCATAGTAGAGCAGGCCTAGGCAATTGAGGGTAGTGCTAATCTCAGAGTGCTCAGGACCCAGCGTCTTCTCCTGGATGGTCAGTGCACGTAGTAAGAGAGGTTCGGCCTCCTGATAGCGTCCCTGGTCCCGGTAGAGGAAAGCCAGGTTGCTGAGGGTGGCGCTAGTCTCAGGATGCTCAGGACCCAGCGTCTTCTCTTTGATAGTCAGTGAGCATAGGTAGAGCGGCTCCGCCTCCTGATAACGTCCCTGGTATCGGTAGAGGAGAGCCAGATTATTGAGGGCGGCACCGGTCTCGGGATGCTCAGGCCCAGGAATCTTCTGTTTGATAGCCAGCGAATGTAGAAAGAGGGGTTCGGCCTCCTGATAGCGGGCAGTATCTTGCAGATAGGTGGCAGTACGGTCGAGCAGACGTGACGCTTCAGGAAAAGAGAACTGGTAGTCATCAATGAGACGAGCACCTGCCAGGGAATGCGACAACAATGCGTGGATCGGAAGCCAGCGCTCGGAAGGGAAGACTGCATTAAGAGTGCGTACAGCTCGCTCAGCCCATTGCTGTTGGGTCACAAAATTCATACCATCTTTAAGCACTACTTGTACCAGACGATGGATAGCAAGACTTCGAATATCAGCAAGACGCCGGACTAGCGAGAATGAGAGCAACACATCGATGACTTCGTTGAACTGAAAATCATCGCTCACTATGTGCTGAAGGAAAGGGCCAAGTTCAGACGCACCTTTGGTGATAAGAGTTTCAGGAATCACATCAGGATCGAGAAAGGCACATAAGCGTAACAGGTCTGCTGCAGCAGGGCTTCGCTGCTCCACCTGTTCAAAAGAGAGGGACCAGGTGGTAGCTACTGTTTTGGGATACTCTGGTGCCACCCGTCGCTGCCACTTGAGCAGATCTGCTCGACGCTGCTGATAGAGAGTGAGGTAACGTGAAAGGTCGTATTTCATCTGCGTGATGTAGGCCCCTGCCTGATCAAGCGCAAGTGGAAGTCCATCCATCTCCTTTACCAGGCTCTCTGCTATGGTTCGATTCTCAGCAGGCACTTGATCCAATAGCCCACCAAGCGTAAGCACGCCCGCTCGTTGTAACAGAAGCCTCGTTGCCTCCTCTTGGTTCATTTTCTCGACTTCAAGCACTTGGGCAATAGTTGCTACTGCTTGATCACGCGTAGTGAGCAAGACATACCCATTATCACCAGCTGGGATGAAGTTTGCAACGGCTTCCAGATCATCGGCATTATCCAGAATGAGCAGCCATTCCTTATGGAAAGTAAACCATCGTTTGACTGCTGCCACCACCCGATTTTGATCCTGTTCATGTTGCTCTGGCAGTGACAATAACGTAGCTAGCGTCACGAAGTCGGCGATGAGCGTGTCACGCATGGCTGCACGTACCCAGAAAATTGCCGGGTATTCCCTGCGATATCGATAGGCATACTCAATTGCAATTTGGGTTTTGCCGATACCTCCCAGGCCACTGATCGCTTGCGGCTGGGTCAATGCGGCTGTTTTGATGACAGCGAGCCGCTCGTGTAGCGTCTTGATCAAGTCCTCGCGTCCCGTGAAGAACGGATTACGCCGATAAGGAATGTTCCACAGCAGGCCAGGAAAGCCTGGAGCTGCCGTCACGCTGCCAGGATAGGGAAGCTGTCCTGATGGCTTAGCACGTCCCTGCTGGACACCTTTCAGTAACATCTCAAAAGCTGCAGCCTCCGTCAAATCCACAAGGTTTATAGGAGTAAGGGACGCAAACAGGCCAGTTGGCGTACATTCGCGCACACAAATAGGTATCAATTTGCCTTGTCTCCCAATAGGATCTTGCGCAACAGCCGCAGCCCATTCTGATTGTGAGTATACTGCTGTGAGATCCAGATAATCCGGAGAGAGGACGGCGATAGTGCGCTTCGTCTGTTTGGTCGCTTCATTCATTTGTAGGACAAAGTTGCCACCAGGGCGAAAGTCCCATGCCTGCAGGATGGTAGAGTACCCTTCATTTTCCAACTGCCAGGCGATCCACTCGGCCCAGCCACGATCTGCCTTGTTGTAGCTGATGAAAAAGTCTTTGGTGGCCTCCTCTGCCATCGGCTCTTCGTCCTCTCTTGTTTGTCAGGAAACAACCAGGTGAACATAGTCACAGTAGAAAATTGCATTCTTGCTCGGCTGAGATGTAGTATAGTTGAAAAGAGCATTGCTGGCAAGTATGCTCAAGGCGAGACAATGCTACGTAGCGAGCACTCCCTATTCATAAATAGATGGTTACAATTAGTACCACTCTCTGCATTCCTGGAGCCGCTTCTCACCTTATTTCATTCCTCTTGTATTCCTTCACGAAGTTCTTAATTGACAGCCAATGACAGATGTGTGTTATGATATGTCCACATGCAGAAGAGATAAAACGTATGGAGAGGGATGGTAACCAGGAGACCATGCAAACCACGACAGCGCAGAAAAAAGCCATTGACCACTACTATAAAGAACTTGCCGCCTATCACGAGAAAAAAGTCACCCACGAAACAGCCGTACGAAGCGCCTTCCAGTATCTCCTCTCTACCTTTGCTCAATCTGCGAACTGGGTACTGATACCTGAACAAACCCTCGCCAATGGCAAACGACCCGACGGCACACTGCGAGACAGCTTTAATCTCCCTCGTGGCTATTGGGAGGCCAAGGACACGAAGGACGATCTCACTACCGAGATACGTAAGAAGATCAGTATCGGCTACCCCACGATGAATACTATTTTTGAAGATACACGCAAGGCGATCCTCTACCAGAATAGCAAGCCAGTACTTGAGGCGGACCTGACCAAGTCCAAAGAGTTAACCACCGTTCTCGACTCCTTCTTCCACTATGCAGAGCCTGATACTGCTACCTTTGAGCACGCCGTTGAGGATTTCAAGGAGAGCATTCCTGACCTTGCAATTGGCTTGCTAGAACGGATCAAAGAGGAACACGCCAAGAACAAAGCCTTTGTCGCGGCCTTTCGTTCCTTCATGGAGCAATGCCGCACCTCGCTCGACCCCAACATGAGCAGCGAAACGGTCGAAGAAATGCTGGTGCAACACCTGCTCACGGAACGCCTTTTTCGAACCATCTTCGATAATCAGGATTTCACCAGTCGTAACGTCATCGCCTCAGAGATAGAGAAGGTCATCCAATCCCTCACGAGCCGTGCCTTCAATCGCCATGAGTTCCTCAAATCACTGGACCGTTTCTATGTCGCTATTGAAAATGCTGCCAAGAATCTGGATGATTGGTCAGAGAAACAACACTTCCTCAACACTGTCTATGAGCGTTTCTTCCAGGGCTTCTCTACCAAGCAGGCTGATACCCATGGCATCGTCTATACACCGCAGGAGATCGTCGAGTTCATGTGTGCCAGCGTCGACGTTATCCTCAAGCGCGAGTTTGGCTCCTCGCTCTCCACTCCTGGTGTGCAGATCCTCGATCCCTGTGTCGGCACGGGCAACTTCATCGTCAACTTGATACAGAAACATATCAATGGTGGTTCTCTTGCCTACAAATACGAAAATGACTTGTTCTGCAACGAGATTATGTTACTACCCTACTACATTGCATCGCTTAACATTGAGCACGCCTACTATGATCGTGTAAGGCAGTATAAATCCTTCGAAGGTATTTGTTTCGCTGATACTCTCAACTTAGAAGGTCAGCAGATGGAACTTTTCAGTGAGAGAAATACTGAACGCATACAACGAGAAAAGACTGCTCAGATTATGGTAGTAATCGGTAATCCACCATACAATGTTGGACAAAGGAATGAGAACGACAATAACAAGAACCGCCGCTATTCTGTGATCGAGGAGCGTATTCGCGAGACTTTTGTGAAGGATTCTAAAGCCACCAATAAAAATGCGCTTTCAGATGCCTACGTCAAATTTTTCCGTTGGGCGATAGACCGATTGGGGAAACGTGATGGCATTGTTTGCTTTGTAAGCAATAATGGCTTCCTCACCAATATAGCTTTCGATGGCTTCCGAAAAACACTTTTGCAGGATTTTACTCAAATCTACCACCTTGACTTGAAAGGAAATGCCCGTACAAGTGGAGATAGGCGGCGTGCAGAAGGTGGGAATATTTTTGAAGATAAAATACGTACTAGTATAGGCATCACTTTATTAATAAGATCGCAACATCACGATGATAGATGTGTATTATATCACTGTATAGACGATTTTAGCTCTGCCAAGCAGAAACGTGAATACCTTCAGATCCATAAAGATATAAGCACAATATCATGGCAAAGATTATACGTTGATGCTCAATATAATTGGCTTTTGAATAATTTATCAGAGGACTTTACGACATTTTTACCCATGGGAACAAAAGAGGCAAAAGCGTCACAGAACACGCATGAAACAACTATTTTTAGGAAATATAGCGGTGGAGTCAAAACTAATCGCGATTCTTGGATGTATGACTTTCAGCAAGATGCACTTACTACAAAAATTAATCAATTTATTGATACCTATAATGCTGAGGTTGATCGTTGGCGAAGACGTGGTAATAACACTAGCCTAGTTGATGATTTTGTAACTTACGACAATGATAAGATCAAATGGAGCCGCGATCTAAAGCTAGACTTACAACGTGGTCATTATGCAGAATTCAGAAAGGCTCAGATCCGTACATCTCTTTATCGCCCATTTTGTAAAGAATATTTGTTTTTGGACCGAATCCTTAATGAGGAAGTCTATCAAATTCCGCAATTTTTCCCTACAAGCTCTGCCGAAGCAGAGAATATGATTATAGTCATCAGTGATCACGGCCATCGCGCACCATTTAGCGTTCTCACAACGAACAGCCTTCCAGACTTACATTTGATGTCATCAGATGCTTTTCAGTGTTTCCCATATTATACCTACGCAGAGGACGGCAGCAACCGTAGAGAAAACATTACTAACTGGGCACTTACACAAATTCAGACAAAGTATGATTCTCAAGTCACGAAATGGGATATCTTCCATTATGTCTATGCGTTGCTACATCATCCACAATATAGGAAACGCTATGCCGAGAATTTGAAGCACGATCTGCCACATATTCCTCTGCTGGCGAGCCAGGAGGCATTTGCGACGTGTGTTCGGATCGGCAAGCAGTTGATGAACCTGCATGTGCGTTATGAGGAAACACAGGAGTACCCGCTAAGTCGGCAGGAGAACAAGGACGTGCCAATCACATGGCGTGTGGAGAAGATGCGCCTCACGCCGGACAAGAGCACATTGAAGGTCAATGAATGGTTGATGCTGGCTGATATTCCCCAGGAGTGTTACCAGTATCGCCTGGGGAATCGTTCAGCCCTAGAATGGGTCATCGACCAGTACCAAGTTAGCACGGACGCCAGGAGCGGCATTGTCAGCGATCCCAACCGGGAGGATGATGAGCAATATATCGTGCGTCTGGTCGGGAAAGTGGTGACCGTCAGTGTTGAGACGGTGAAGCTGGTAACGGAGTTGGCACAAAAGGTCAAGCAAGAGGATTGGTTAGACGAAGGGCAAGGAGAGGTTTCGAGGCCCAAAATACTCAATGAATAAGCATAAACGGACGCCTGGAAGGTGTAGCTAAGACACCGTCCCAGATAACTTATTCATGTTTGTCAGGGAGACGTGCCAGGATTTGGGTAAGTAGCGTTTCTATGGCGTTAAAGCGTTGATCAACCTGTGCTTTCATGGTTTCAAGGCTCTGTTCAATGGTGGAGAGACGCCCGTCCATGGTTTCTATCTGGCGAGATACTGCTGCTAGACGTTTGATGGAATCTTCTCCTAATCCCTTCACGATCACTATTTCATAAGCCATGTCTCCGTAAGCTTTGATGGTTTCTGTTTTAAATTGCCGGAGATTGAATTCAACAGCGTCCAATCGCTCTTCATGTGTTGGCATAGAGATCTGCCTTTCGTTTCATGTATGGCTTATTCGTCAGTTCTATTATATCTTACTCTGTTGGATTTTTGTCGTTTGAGCTCTATAGCCTATCAAGTTTCTTGCTGAAAAAGTTCCTCCAGGGCTTTTACTTTGCGCTCATGTGGCCATTTGAGTTGCATGTGTTGGTACGTTTCGCATGCTTCATTATAGCGCAGTTCAGAGCCAAGTTTTTTAGCGGCTGTAGCTGTTAGCTCAACATAGGTGCAACTTTGCTCCATATCACCTAACTCGACAGAGGTAAGAGCCTGACGGCTCAGAAGTTCAACCCGTTGAGGAACGAGCGTTGAGGGGAGTTCTTTCTCTATCTGCGTAAAGGATTTCCAGGCGTTTCCTGACTGGTTTAAATGGAGATACATCAAACCTTCAAAATTCACACGCGTGAAATGGTTAAAATGGGTGTATGCAAAGTGAAGATCTTCCTCTGGATGTTCGGGAAAGGTATCCTGAGCAAGCCCTTTATATGTCTCTGCTTCTTTCTTTTGACCTACCCGTGCATATGCTTCGGCCAGGCCAATATATGCTTGCCCCACAATAAGAGGGGATACGTTGTTACCCTGCTGTACAGCCTCCTGGTACTTTTGCATTGTCTGCAATGGCCGCTTCATCGTGAAAAAAAGGTTGCCCTGGCGCACAAGAGAAGCTATCCGCAAATTCGGATCTTCTGCAATTTCAGCATACCGAAGCGCTTGCTTTGCGTGTGTTTGTGCGATGCTGAAATCTTGGCTCTGCAAGGCGAGTAAGTATCCGAGCTGGTGAATTTGAGAAGCTAACCCCGCTGCATGCTGCTGATATCGCGAAGGCTGCTGTGCTATCATAGACAACTTTGTCAAGTAGTTAGGGAGTAGCTCTTTTACTTCCGCTAGACCGCCTGCAAAGTACAGCCGCCAGGCGAGAGGAATGTTGATTGCCGAGAGTGATACGGCCTCATCCTCCTGAAGCAGATGTATTTCCTCTGTCTGGGTCAGCCCTAATGCGGCAGCTGGCGCGCTCATTAAAAGTGCGATGATTTGGCGTCGCGAGATTTTGCCTTCTTCTTGACCTTCGTACTGTGTCATAGTTTCTAGTCTCCTCATCTCTCTTTCGGTCTGAGAAAGCAACTCCTCGAAGGTCCATCCGTATTGTTGCCGAGCCAGCGCTAATGCTCGAACACCTACACTGAGCATATCGAGCGCTGAGGCAGCATCAGGTGAGACCTGCACAGAGCGAACTGGTGTTACGCCTGTACTGATAATCGTTCTAGATGGATACTTTCTGAAACCTAATTGCTCGGGTGTCATTTTGAAGACTTTACTAGCCTCATTAATGGCCCAGGGACGCGGGATAATGCCCTGTTCTTCCCATCTCGCGTAGGTAACCCTGCTGACGCCTATTTTCTCCGCTGCATCCTCTTGGGTCCAATTCCGTTCTTCTCTGGCTTTAATAAGCTTTTCGTTACGCATCGCGACACCCTCTATATTGAATTCTACCGACTGGCTTACAGTAGATCAAGCAAAATGGAGCATTGAGGAGACTCTAAACGCTGAAACTATACACAAACGATACAAACGATACAGCGCGAACGATACAGGAACGTCGTCGATACTACACAGGTACGATATTTCAACGATACAAGCTTTGCATATATCATTGCCCCAGAACAGAGCACAACGATAGCTTACCTGATTTTGCGAGGAGCTTCAACGCGAACGCTCTGCCTTATCGCCTTCAACAGCTGATGCTGTATGCGGGGGCTTGGGTGTAGTCTTTTTACGGTGAGAACCCTGGCGAGGTCCGGGCTTTCGGTTCTTCGCCAAGAATTGATCTAGGGAGTCAGTATAGATGAGCCATTCACGAGCTAACTGGAAACCTTCCAACGAGCCTTTTCTCAGCAAACTGGTGAGGTATTCCCGGCTGAGCCCCGAGCGCTCCACAGCCTGGGATGTGGTAACGCATTCACGGTTGGTATTGGAATCGATAAGCGCCATACTGCCTCTTTATTCACTTTCTTTGAAACCCCATTATAACACACCTGGAGCCCTTGAATTTAAATCATTTAAAAGATATAATATCAATTAAGTGATTTGATTAGCTGTTAGATCACTCATCCAGTGGCGAAAGCGCCCAACAACAAGCACCTGAACAATCAAAGAGGCCCTCCAAGGCAGTTGCACAAACTGAGGGAAGCAAAGTTCGTAAGGGGAGTGCAAAGGGGCTGATGCTCTAGCAACAAGTACAGCAAGCGTCGAAGGCGAAGTAAGGCGCGGTGCGGCTTGTGCGCCCTGTCCGGTGGCGCGGTACGAAATATCCGTTCAGAGTGAGCTACGGCCCTCGTCGGGAAGGAGGATACAAAGAGACAGAGACCGTAGTAAGCACTCAAAGTGAAGGGTGTCCTGATAGTCTGCTTCTGTAGATCGTTCTGTAAGAGAGATGGTAGCGCGTTTTGTAGCCGTTGTTATTCCCCTACTCATTTCCCCGCTTCCCTTTCCCACGGTTGATCTCGCCCGTCGTGTACCCTCTACAGGGCGGTCGGGAATGAGCCTTGATGGGCAAGGTTCCTGAGTTCCCCCAACACATCAACACTCACAAAGGAGGAGGTGTATGTCATTGAATTCCCTTGGAATGCTCGTTTCGCTGATCGTCATGATTGTCTCGGTTTGCTGTATGCCTAAGATTACGGGCACGGCGCGGCTGTTGGCATTCGTCATGATGCTTTTTGCCACTGTGGCCTTCCTGTTTCTCCTGGCAGGGGTCCATCCCTCGTAGTTCACAGGAAAGGATCACGCCATGCTTGTGAATGGTCTTGGGTTTTTAGCGGTGATTCTCCTGGGAACGCTCGCGGTTGTCGTGGTTGGGATCACGTATGGGAGGGGGCGCGTGTTCGCCTTCATTGGACTGTTGTTGCTTGTCGCAACGTTAGCGTTTCTGCTTACCCATCCTCATATTCTTTCTGTCTCACCTTCCCATTGATGGCTCTTGTCAGGTCTGACGACTGGCGTGTGTCGCGTGTGCTGGTTCTTGCGTGTATGTCGGCATACCTGGCGGCTCTCAACTCTCTACGAAAGGAGAACTTTCCCTTGATGCTCATCACAGTGATCAAAGACTGCGGCTGGCAAATCATCGCGGGCACGGTCTTGATCATCCAATTCCTGATGATCGGGATGCTTCGTGCGCGTATCCGTCAGCTTCAGGACTACGAATACTGGTTCTTCAACCACCAGTACGAACAACCCAGAGTGGACCCGCAAGCACAGACCTTGCGGGAACCATTGCGGCCCCTTCCCCGCCGCCGTCGATAGGTCTGTCCTTTTTGAGTACGCGTCCCTGTAGAGCCCACGAAATGCGCAACGAGCCTGTGGAAGAGCTAATCCAGACCTGATGAGCAAAAGTCGCTCAGAACTGGACGTTGAGCCAGTGAGAGAGGGCAAAAACAGCAGAATAGGGAGCAAAAAAGGCAGAAGAGAGGAGG